>Ga0222623_10000059_pt1 | contig 26270 bp, 26 predicted proteins | sample PLMtaG_FD_177336 | JGI IMG/M metagenome (GOLD analysis project Ga0222623, IMG submission 177336) | Groundwater sediment microbial communities from an aquifer in East River, Colorado, USA - PLM2_30_coex | ecosystem: Environmental > Terrestrial > Soil > Riparian zone | place: USA: East River...
CTGGATAATAGGTAGTAAGTCCCTTGCAACTAATGATATATTGAAATGTTCACCGATAAAAAATTAGTCGAAAATACTGTTTGTCATTCGTTAATTACATCTTCCAGTAAATATTTTGGTATTTTAGCCAGTTGTTCTACCTTCCAATGACAGCTCCAGCAAAACCCACAAACAACACAGGTAAATTGTGTCCTTATTTTACATGACTTGCATTCTTTATACTCCAACTCTATACTGTTTCTCAAATACTCATGCTTATGGTACTTGTTTTTTTTCCCGATTAGTCGGGATCTCATTTCTATCTATCTAAATTAAGCCCATTCTGAAATATAACTCTTTTAATCAGTAAATCATAATACCAAATTACATACCGTTCTTTGTAGTAAAATAGAACAAAAATGTATTTTGATACAATGATATCATAAAATAGTAATATAATGTCGCTTAGATATTTTTTGATTGCATTGATATTCACTATCAACATATTAATGAATGTGGGGTAAATTGATCTATATTCCTATTTGTATTTTGAAATCAAAATTATGAAATAAACATAAATAATTTGAGTTACTTTTAAATATCCATATTAGACTGGTAGTTGTTTACTTCCACCCTCTTCGATCGCCTTCTAATAACCCAGAATCACCATGAATTCTATCTATGTGTTTGGATAACTCTTCGTTATTGTTAAATTTCGATGCGCAATAAGGACATGACACTTGAGGACTGTTTGACATGGTGGTATATTTGGATCTGTTCAAATTAATTCTTTCTTTTGATTAATTATCTGGAAAACTGGCAAAAAGCAAAGGTTGAACTCAATATGAGAAAATATCTAGTGTTTTTCATAAGAAGAGATCAAATCATCATCTGTTTCTATTATCCATTCTACTAACGTATCATCTAACTTATGGTACCTTAAATGATCTCTACGTTTTTCTTTAATTATTTCTTGCTTACAAATTCCGCATTTCATGAAAAGATTTGGGAGTGGTAATGTCAAGGTACAATTTTAAGATATATATCGCTAGTGATATTTGAGAATGCTTACCCGGATTGTTTTCGAATGTAGGTGAATCCTAATATCGACTAGAATGTAGATTAGAGTACTACAACATTACTGGGAGAGTCAAAAAATAAAAAAAATAGATTAAAAGGAAAAAATGAGTGTTTTTATATTCTCGATTCTTTTATTGAAGTTTGTAGAAGTTCGCCGATTTCATTGTGCATTTTCAAGAAGTTTAATCCTTTCTCTGTTGTTTTGTATGTTTGTGAGCCTTCTAAATATTCTAGTAAATTATTTTCAATCAGTACAGAGAGATATTCCCTCAATTGAGCATAGCTAAGAAAAGCTTTGTACATTATTCTGGTCTTTGTTGCCCCACCATTTGCTGCTTCTAGGATCATTGCTACTATTTCTGTTCTGCTTCTGTATTTCATATCAAGATACACTAAACTTATTTATTTTAATGTATTGGCACAATAATCTAGAACATAAATACATTGACTGAATTATCCTAATTTGTTATGCTGTAGGAATCTGCTTATGAATCTGAAAAATTTTCGATAAATATTGAGAATAAAAAAGTTTTGGGAGTCGTTAAGTCATACTGCGGTCATTATGCTGTATCTCTTGTAAGCACTTCGTTGAGCCAATTACTCTCTGCCTCTGACTCATCATTCTGCACATCTTCTGATGGGGCTGATTCTCGATTTTCATTTTCATTGTTATTAATATCCTCAGAGATAGACTCTGCCTCACTAACTTCGTCAATAATCTCCTGACTTTCAATTTTTGTTAATCTCCTGACTTTCAATTTTTGTCTCTTCTAATTCAATAGTGGGAGCTTCTACGTATGGTTGAGTAATTCTTGAGAGAAAGCTAGTTATTTCATCTTTTTCTAGCCTAATTCTATCTAGTAATTCGATTGAATTTGTATTGATTTGTTGATAAGTGTCTTCAGCAATATCATTACTTCTGTACTGCAACTTTGCGTCGAAAATTATGGTTTTGATAGTTGTACTCTGTGAATCCAACTCTTGTAGTCTTGAATTCAAAGCATTTATGACGTCTTGTTCATTGTTTTCCAAATCAACGAGTCTCTTTTCATATATTAAATGCAAAACTTCAGCATCGTCTTTCATTAGATCGTTTTCTTCAACCAAGTTTTCAAGCGCCTTGACTCTCTTGATTGTAAGATTCTTCTGTCTAAGCAGTTTTTGTGCTTCCATACGCCACTTTGGTATAAAAATCACGTAGTCCCCTTGGACGAGCAATTGTTCGTATAATAGCTGTTTTAGTCCGATTGAACCACAGTCCACGCCGACCGACTCGATAGAACCATCGATATCAGTAACTAAACCAATTACTTTTCCCACGTATGCACCGTACATGTCCTTTACTTGCTTTCCTACAAATTCGAGCTTTATATCGCTCATGAGAATGTGTCGATATATGGATATAATGATGGCATTGTTAAAAATAATCAATAATTTAGTAGATGTTTTAAAACTTGATGAACCGATACTTGAAAATTACTGGACTGAATAAATATGTATAAGGACAATTTTGTATTAGTATTATGATTTTCAACTCCGTTTATGATTTTTCAGACCAAGAAAAGTCAATACTTGATCAACATTTTTCAAATACAGATAAGCACGTATTTGCTATTACAACTCCTCGACAAGTTGATAGAGGCGCGCTTATGTCGAGATATTCTAGATCAGATAAAACTATGAGAAAGATTTTTTTGGATGAGTTTATTACTAATCCGAGTAGAGGAAAGGAGTTCTATAGCAAAATCCTATCAGAATATGGCGATGATTCTGTTGCTGAATTAGGAGAAGCACAAATCGCAATAGAGTGGGTGTCCAACATTGCAGCTAAAAAGATTGAGGATCAAAGGATTGGGTTATCCTATTTAGAAAAATCATCTCGGTACATACCATTTGATCAGAAAGTTGGTAACATGTATAAATATTATAGGGATGAAAAGATACTTGGATCAAAATACGCAGATCAATATATAGAATCCTGTGATTATGCGTTCAATGTTTATAGTAAAAGTATCAATGTAATGCAGAAATTTATTTCGGAAATAGAACCCATTGATGATTTCGTATATTTTGATTCAATTTTAAAGATAGAAAGTCCTTTTTTGAAACTAACGGATGAACAGGATATAGAATCCGCCAAGAAGGTATACAATAGTACTGTTAGATCTAAGACTCTAGATATTCTACGTAATTTGTTGCCCGCAGCGACTCTTACCAATTTAGGTATAACAGGAAATGGTAGGGCATTTGAATATCTCCTAACAAAATTGTATTGTTCTGAATTAAATGAGCTCAAGGAATTGGCCGGTTTAGTTAATTCTGAGCTTGATTGCGTTATACCATCTTTTATTAAACGCGTAAATGAAAAACATGGGAAATCTCTTCAATTATTTATGATAAATACAAATAAAGAGATTTCAAAATTGACAGATAAATATCTGTGCGATATTCAACCTGACTTTTCTCCTGCGGATGTGAGATTGATTGATTATATAGATAGTAAAGATGCAGAAGTAAAAGTAGCTTCTGCAATATTATATGAAAATGCACATGGACAGTCACTTCATGAGATAATCAAGTTGGTTAGATCCTTTCCACAAGAGAGAATAAATGAAATAATCTCGGCTTATACAAAATTTCGTGAAAATAGGAGACATAGACCGGGCAGAGCATTTGAGATGGTCGAATATTTATTTGAAATGTTTACCAACTTTGGGATGTTCCGTGACTTACATCGTCATAGAATTCTCACTATCGAAAGACAATTACTTTCAACTAAACATGGATATGACATCCCCGAAGAAATTATTGATTCGGGTCTCGAGAAGGATTTCAAAGACTGCATGTCCCTTTCTAAGAATACTTATGAAAATATTGCAAAGACATTACCTGTTGAAGCTCAGTATGCGGTTAATTTTGCTTATAAATATCCATATTTCATGAAAATTAATTTAAGAGAACTTTACCATATGATCGAATTACGTACTATTGCACAAGGGCATCCTGACTACCGCTACATTTGTCAACAAATATATAAAAAAATCAATGATATTCATCCACTACTTACCAAAGGGATGAAATTTGTAGATTTGAATCAATATGAACTTGGTAGATTTGATACTGAGAAAAGAAAAGAAATGAAGAGAAGAGAATTGTTATCTCCTAAGAATTAATAAAACACCACTAACAACAAAAAAACTAGAACTAGAACCACTTTTCCAGTGACTGGTTCTTATTCTTATCTGAATCTTGAACTTTTTGTAATGCGGAATTAACACGCTCTAATGAAAAATTCCTTTCACTACACAAAAATTGTACTATCTTGTCATATTCAACGGACTCAAATTTAATGTCTTCAGTACTAACATTTGCAACTCTTGGTTGCAAGAATAGTTCCCTAATCTCTTCGTATGGAATATTAGATAATGGTTCTTGAAGTTGGTCTATGTTTTCCAATTTTGAATATTTTTGAATTAATTTCAATGCAGTCTTCGGACCTATGCCTGATATGCCGCCAAAGTTATAATCCGTTCCTATTAAAATTCCTACATCAACCATTTGTTCAATTTTTAATTTAGTTTGCTTGAGTATATCTTCAAGATAATACATTTCTAAAGGAACATCAATGTAGGCGTTCCTATTGGGAACTTTTCTTTTACCACTTATTGTTACATTTCTTACCAGTCGTTTTGCACCGAATAATATGGAATCATAATCCTGACTGGCGCAAATATGGACTAGATCAGAGTTGGTTAGATTTGACGCTGTTGCTTCTCCTTCTGATGGAGCTTGTATTGTGGGTATTCCTAAAAAAGAGAGCAACCTCTTTGATTCGTCTATCATTTTGTCGGTCAGGACTGATGTTGCTTGACTATATTTTCTGGCTTCTTCCAGTTTCCCTTCGATGAGTGCTTTCTCATATTTTTCAGCAGCTACTTCTTTAATTTGATGTCTGCGATGGATTTCATTAACTTTTAGAGGACTAGATACTCCGTCAAAGACATAAACAAGTTTGATACCTTCTGCAAGTAAATTGATATTACGATAGAATAAGCCGCTCAAGTGACTGGTTACTTCTCCTTGAGAATTAGTAAGAAGTTCCCCGGTAGATCCTCGAATTGTAGATAGAAATTGGTGAATAGTATTGAAAGCATCAACTGCAATTATTTTATTTGCAAGATCACCTAACTTTATGTTCGTATAAGTCAGAATTGGTTTGAGATCTAAGCCCATTAATGAGATTAGATTACATGATCTTTGTTTTATTTTTTTTCTATTCTATTTTTTTCTACTTTTAAGGGATCAAATTGGACAGTATTTGGAAAAAAGTAGATAAAGCAATTATTGTAATTCTCATCATGAGTCTGCTTATGAATATAAGTACTGTCATAAGTGTACTGAATGTTGCCGTCTTATTGACATTGTTAGTGATTTATGCCAAGATATATTTCAAAAGTAAAGCAGTATTTTGCCGTCTTATTGACGTTGTTAGTGATTTATGCCAAGATATATTTCAAAAGTAAAGCGGTATTTACCATTGGCCTCATGTTTTTTACGGTTATGTTAATGCTTCATAATTTGATAGCTATATATGGATACTTAGTTATGGCTCCCCTTTATCCTAATGATTTGTTGCCATATTTTGTAGCCATACACCTGGCAGAACTTATTGGAATTATAGCCCTGTTAAGAGTAACTCTATGAACACGAAGGTTCTACTTTAACTAAATTAGAATTCCGTTAAAATTTTGATATTAGAAATTTTTAAAAAAATGAATATTGGGGGTATGGTTTAACCTTCTTCCCAACCTTTTGCGAACAGACCACTCTTCTTTAGTGCAATAGGTTGACCTGGTGTGTAGTCCATTGGTCTCATCCAAAATATTGCTTTAGTTGGACAAACCCCGATGCATGCACCGTCTGAAATGCATCTTTCAGGATAGAATACAAAAGCTTTACCTCTCTTCCATCCCTCAACTGGTTTTACCCTCAATACATCTGGACCAAGAGAAGTACAAATTTCGACACATAGAGCACAGCCGATACAATGTTGTTCGCTAATATCTGGAAGTATTGCTACTGGCATTTAATTCACTTAACAAGAAGTAAAGTCGAAACTATTTAAACACTGTGCTATTTTATAACACCGATATAAAATTCTAGTTTCTCATTTCGCTCAGTAGGCAACTATAAATTCAAAAGATAGAAACTATATTTCAAGCGGTTTAATGTGGTTCGTAAAATCACAGTACTTGTGCCTCTTATATTTGCTAGTATAACATTGGGAATTTTGGGTTTAACATTTATTCCAGAGGGAGTAAAAAATAGGAATTTAGATTTTTCAAGAGGGACGATAGTCATCAATAATCATTCAATAAGTACGGAGATCGCTGAAACTCCAGCTGAGCGACAGAGGTGGCTGACTTTTAGAACTGAACAGCTCCCGCTTAACTCTTCACTTCTTCTTGTATATGACAAACCGGATTTGTATTCTCTATGGCTGTTGAATATACAATTCAATTTAGATTTGATTTGGCTCGATAATTCAGGTAATATCGTTTACATGAAACAAAATGCGGTACCATGTAGTAATACGTTGGATGCCGCTAAATGTACCTACAAGAATACAATTCCTTCAAAATACATTCTCGCAGCAACATCTGGATTTATCAAATATCACAAGATTACAAACGATTCAAAGATAAAATTAATTTCGATATAGATGTGGAATTTAGTGCAAGCTAGTTATCATTATCATTTGGCCATATCCTGAAAGTCCCGATATACTTGTTTTATTTCTTCAATTGAAGCTTCATCTTCAAGTGTGCTAGTGTCACCAATCATTTCAGAATTTGTACTGATGGATTTAAGCAACCTTCTCATTATTTTTCCGCTTCTAGTCTTTGGTAGTTTATTAGTAAAATGAATTTCATTTGGAGTAGCTATTGGTCCGACAGTCTTTCGAATGTGATTAACGAGATCTGCTTTTAATTCTGGAGACTCTTTGTACCCAGTTTTAAGAACCAGAAATGCGACTATTGCTTCTCCTTTTTGCTCATCGGGTTTACTGATTACAGCTGCCTCGGCTACTGCTTTGAACGAAACAAAAGCGCTTTCCAATTCCATAGTTCCTAATCGGTGTCCGGCAATTTTGAGTACATCATCTGATCTTCCCAATAACCAGATGTAGTTATCTTGATCTACAAGTGCAAAATCACCAGAATAATAAAATCCTTGAAATTTGTTCCAGTATGTATTAACATATTTATCATCATTGTTCCATAGAGTCATTAACATCCCCGGCCAAGGTTTTTTGATTACCAAATATCCCTTACTATTGGGTTCCACATCGATACCGCTTTCATCTACCAATCCAATATCTATTCCAGGTACTGGAAAAGTTGCTGAACCCGGTTTCATAGGAATTGTATCAATACCCAGACATTGGCTTATCATAGTTCCACCTGTTTCTGTTTGCCACCATGTATCAACTATTGGGCATTTTTCTTTTCCAATAGTTTTGAAGTACCATAACCAGACTTCAGGATTTATTGCCTCACCCACAGTCCCTAAAAGCCGTAATGAGGACAAGTCAAAACTATTAGGGATTGACAAGTCATATTTCATGTATATACGCAATGCTGTTGGAGTAGTGTATAGAATTGTTGCCCTATGTTTTTCGACCAATGCCCAGTATCTATCAGGTGTGGGAAAGTCAGGAGTTCCCTCATAAATAATGCTGGTGACTCCATGCAATAGAGGACCATATACCATGTAGCTATGTCCTGTGACCCATCCTATATCTGCGGTGCATAAGAAAATGTCTTCGTTTTTATAATCAAATACCCATTTTGCTGTTGCATAAATATGGGTAAGATATCCTCCGGTGCTATGCAGTACTCCCTTTGGTTTTCCAGTGGTGCCGGAAGTATACAATATGTAGAGCGGGTGCGTACTTTCAACAAGTTCAGGTTGACAGTAGAATTTTTCTTTTCTTACAAGTTCGTGCCAAAGATGGTCTTTATCCTTTAAGTTGATTTCATTCGTTCCTCTTTTAAGAACAATTACATTTTCTATTGAGGGTGTTGATTCAATTGCGCTATCGACAATTTTTTTTAGTTCAAGTACTTTCCCGCGTCTTATTCCTTCATCAGCAGTAATAATGACTTTAGATTTTGAATCATTTATGCGATCTGTTAATGCTTGGGAGCTAAATCCGGAAAAAACAACAATATGGATGGCTCCAATTCTGCTACATGCTAGCATTGCAACCGGCAATTCAGGAACCATTGGGAGATATATCGTAACTCGATCTCCCTTTTTGACGCCCAAATTGCGCAAAGCATTTGCGAATTTGTTTACTTCGATGTAGAGTTGATTGTAAGTAATAGTACGAACGTCCCCAGCTTCGCTTTCCCATATTATTGCTGCTTTATTTTTATTGATATTATCTATGTGCTTATCGAGACAATTTACTGAAGCGTTAAGCAAACCACCTGTAAACCATTTTGCAAATGGCGGGTGCCAGTCTAAAATTTTGTCCCATTTTTTACTCCATATCAAATTGTCTGCTTGCTGCGCCCAGAATTCCTCTATATTCTCTAATGCCTTTTTCCTTGTTTCATGTAGAATCTTGCCTTGGAGATTAATTTCTAGAGTCTTGTTCTCTTCATCCGATATTGTTGTTGTTGAGCTTTTTTGCTCTATCATCTAAATGTGTAATTTGATACTGTTTGTATTAAAAGGCTTGTATGTGTGCTATGAATAATATTTTAATTAATTGTTGTATGGGAAGCTAAAGCCATAGGCCTTCTACTGCCAACATCGGCGGATATAATGTTCGTTTGAATTCTGGGATGAAAAAAATAAATCTATGATGGATAAGAAATGAAATGTTGTTAGAATGGAATGAGCAGATAAAAGCGCACTTAATGTGGATTTGGGGAGGAGAGGATGGTTTTATGAAGAGGAAAAAAGAAGGAATGTTTGTTGTAACGGAGAGAAATCTGGTTTTTATAACCAAGACCAATATGTCATATAGAATTCATGAAGTGCATTCACAACGTCAGCTATTACGATTTAAAGAGAATAAGGATGTATTTTTGCCTTTAGAAGGATATGGTATTACTGAATTAAGGAATGATATTGAAAAAAGCGATCAAAATATTGTATTTGCATTTGCTCAAATTTCAGATATGTATTTTCTTGAAAAAAGATGGGGTAGTGAGCTTAAAGTCAAAGCGAACTTTGAGGAAAAACAGAAAAATTACAGCTTTGCTATTGTAAAGGGTTGGGTGAAATATCCCGCAAAAGATCCCTTACAGTTTCAACATGTGGATTGGAATCCAATAATAGATTTATACAAAATGTCATAAGAGTTGTATTTACTTTTATTTTCGTCGTTTTTTGGCTTTTAACTAAAAATGATCCTTTTGCTAAAGAAAGGAAATAAAATATACAGATAATATCATTACTACTGATTGTTTTGATGGAAAATAGAATCATTGGGAAGAAATTATTTCTTGTCGGAGTGGGCCCAGGGTCATCGGAATACTTGACAGATATAGCAAAAAAAGTAATAAGAAAATCCAAATATTTGATCGGATATAAATACACGCTTTCTATTTTGAGAGATTTGATCATTCCTAATTTCCATCAGGTCTATGAAGTATCCATGAAGGATCAGGATCAAGCTTATAATGAGGTGTATAAAAAAATGAGAAAAGATGAAACTTGTACCATTCCTTTCACTGGTGATGTAAATTTTTCAGAATCTGAAGTTGTTGATAGATTGCTGGAAATTTTTGGTGAGAATAATGTCGAATTAATGCCTGGAATAAGTTCCATTCAAGTTGCTGCTTCAAAGGCAAAAATTCCGCTGGACAAGACTAGAGTAATTAGTTTCCATGTTACCGAGGATATTGAGGATAAGAAGAGAGAGCTAGTCGAAGCTATACAGGATAAAAAGAGCGTGATCCTGGTACCTAGACCGTGGAACAATAACGCAGAAAAAAATTTCATGCAATCAGAAATAGCCTCATATTTAAAAAATGAGGGAATAGATACATCAACTCTGAAAGTTTGGGTGTTTGAATTTTTGACTACGGAAGAAGAGCGTGTATTTAGAGGTAGACTGAATGAATTAGAAAATATGAACTTTAGTCCGCTGTCGGTAATGGTTATTGATCAGGTTAGTCGCAAAACGTATTTGGAATTTGAATGAGAAGTATTGGTGGTTTGTTTGATGTATGTTTTTTTGCTATTCTAAAAAATTTATACCTCCAGATTGTACTATTAAATTCCATTCAATAATGGCACTAAATAGCAAAATTATAGCTACTATTCCTATTTCAATTCCAGTATGAATAAGACTTTCTTTAATATTGCTTCTCTTTAAAATACGAATTAAGAGCAGGTAACTTCTTCTCTTTAAAATACGAATTAAGAGCAGGTAACTTCTAGATATGGCTATGCCGTAAGATACAAGCTCCATAATTCCAAATATTGTTAAAAATACAAGTAGTGGTGGTATCTGAATTGGTAAATCTCGTGTTAAGATCATAAAAATATTGCCCGTACTGAATCCTGAAAAGAGACCAATTGCAATTCCGATACCTGGGAGAAACATTAAAATTGAAATTAGAAAGTTATTGAAGAATATACCCACACTGTCAATATTTTTGATTTTGTTTTGAAATTGCTCCTTTAGAAGGGTTGAAGTAGATTCGTCAAAATTGACTGAGGTTCCAATAATAAAAAAGACTAAAAATGCAACAATACCAAGTCCAAGATAAAGCAGTCTTTTCCTAAAGTTGTACTTGTACATGTATACCAATCACAATGTTTACTTTTTAATAATGTATTGAACAAAACAAAACCTTTTTAGCGTTTATGATTGTTCTGTTCAATAACAGAACTTGGATTCGGTTTCTATTGCATTGATTTATGCGATAAATAAGGGATACCAAGTTCATCCTGATGCTTTCGCCTTTCTAAAATCTCTTGATTGTGATGTTGAAAAAATAGTCAAGACTATAGTTGATGCTAAAAATAAATTCAAAAAAAAGTCACCAATATTAATTGATGATATAAAAAATGCAATTTCTGGTGATAATGATAATAATAATGATCATATTGACGAGCCGGTCATAGCTAACACTAATTCAGAAAGTAATGGTGAAAATTACAAGATCATTTTTGACCCTACGTTAATTCAGAAAGTAATGGTGAAAATTACAAGATCATTTTTGACCCTACGTATAAGATAAACGCACAGGACGACAAGGATTTTTTTAAATTATTTGATAGTCGATACAGAAAAACTTTGAAAATATTATCCATACGTTCGGAAAGCAGGCAAATAAGAAAAATAAAGCAAATTAAGGATCTTAGGAATAAATCCAGGTACACTTCTTCGGAGAGCGAGGATGAAAGGGGAAGAACATTTGATTCTGCATTCGTGGCAGGATTGATTATGTCAAAGAGAAATAGAAAAAATGATGTAGAGCTGATCATTGATGATTCTACTGGCAGTATTCCCGTGATATGTAAAACTAGGGAGCTAATCAATGAATCATCAACGCTTGTGCTGGATCAAATGCTGATGTTGGAAATTTCACTTGGTAAAAGAAATCCAACTGATTTTGTAATTAAAGATATTATTTTTCCCGACATTCCAGAACATGTTGCCTCAAAATCTGGAACAGAGTCGTACGTAGCCCTTATTTCAGATTTACATGTAGGTAGCAAATATTTCATGGAAAGTGAATTCAATGACTTTGTAAATTGGCTATCTTCAGATGATGATGAAATAGTAAGAAAAATCAAATTTGTTTGTATAGCAGGAGATATAGTTGATGGAATAGGAATTTATCCTAATCAAGATAGAGAACTGATCGACATAAATATTAACAAACAAATGTCATATGCGGCGGATTTACTCCAAAAAATTCCCAAAAGGATGCATGTGTTTTTGATACCCGGTAATCATGATCCTGGAAGAAGAGCCTTACCGCAGACTGCATTGACAAGCTTGCGTGATTTTCAACCCTTGGAAAACTTTAGTATTTTAGGTAACCCCTCATATGTTGAATTAAACAAAGTCAAGTTATTGATGTTCCATGGCCAGAGTTTGGATGATGTGATTGCTACAGTGCCTGGATTGAGTTATTCGAAGCCTGTGGAAGCAATGAAAATTTTATTGAAATCTAGACATTTGTCGCCAATATATGGTAACCGAACTCCAATTGCTCCAGAGTCCGAGGACATGTTGGTAATAGATGACGTTCCTGACATATTCCATGCCGGGCATGTACATATCACCGAAGTTGGGAGATACAAGGGAACGCTTATGGTAAACTCTGGAGCATGGCAAAAACAGACAAAATTTCAACAAACAATGGGTATCACGCCGACTCCTGGAATTTGTATATTAGTCAATCTGGCAACCCTTCAATCTTTTAAAAAAGATTTCAATTATTAATGTCATGAATTAGAGGTGACAGAATTGGATCACTTCTAATAGCTTCCTTTACAGACGAAATGGGGATATGCAGTTTTATTCTTTGGGTCCTGCCGTACCGGCCCTGGTTCACAATATTGGTCGTTATCAATCCTAGTTGATCCAACTCTCCAACAATTTGGGTCATCCTTCTTTGAGTTAGTGGTTCCTGTTGAAGTCTTGAACAAAAATGTTGATAGATTGAATAAATTTCTCCGGTACTTGCATTTTTAGATCTTATTGTAGAAAGGATTACCAATTTGCTATGGAGAGTTGAGTTGCTCAATATCTCAAAGTTGGTGTCGCTGTCAATTTTCTTTTGCGCGTGTCTTATATGATCTTCTGAAATTTTCATTGTCATTGATCTTTCTGCAATTTCAGCAGCAACTCTCAAAAGGTCTATGGCCTTTCGAGCATCGCCTGTTTCTCTACCGGCGATTGCAGCACATAGATTGATAACGCCACTAGGAACAACGTTGTCATAGAATGCAAGTTTGCATCTGTCAATTAAAATTTCTTTTAATTGTTCTATTGTGTATGGATTGAAAACCAATTCTTCTTCACTTAAACTACTCTTGACTCTTGGGTCTAGTTTATCCTTAAAAGTTAAGCTATTCGAAATACCAATCAAGCTAATGAATTGTTCTGAAGAAATTCTTTCATTAGCTCTTGTAAAGTTATACAATATATCGTCGCCTTTTTTATTGACAAGTGAATCTATTTCATCTATGACAAGCACAACCTTGATTGACTTGCGTTTTATGAAGTCAAGTATTCTGTCCGTGGCTTCGCTCATAGATAGACCAGTAAAAAAAACTTGCATTCTTTTTTCTTCTTTATTTATGCCAAGTAATTCAGCGATTTCATATAGTATCTTGTATGGGGTGTTTGAATTCTTTGCGTTAATAAATGGCACCTGGAGATTAATGTCAAGTTGTTTGGTCTTGTTATAAAGGTGGTCAATGACGTTTTTTACTACAGCCGTCTTTCCTGTTCCAGGTTTTCCAAAAATCAACAAATTAGACGGACGCCCTTTTTTTAGTATGACAGACAGCGATTGTGCGATTGCAGTACTTTCTTTAGTTCGGAATAATAGCTTATCAGGAACATAGTCTATAGTCAGGACTTGTCTGTTTTTTATAATATTCTTATTCTTAATTGCGCTATCGAATATAGTATCTAATATATCATCATCATCCAATTACAGACGCCTCCGGCACCCCTCTTTTTCTCCTGTATCTCAATACAATAAACTCATTTAGTAAGTCATATGTATATAAAATAAAAACTCCTAAATCAATTTTCTTTTATTTATTCGTTAATTCTCATCATTTCTATAATCAGTTGAGACGCAGATAGAATTTCAATGAGAAATGCAGGGGTGGAGTAACTACTTTAACTACTGTTAATGTTTGTTAATTCAAAAGTAGAAAAAAGTCCTTGATATGACCCCTTTATTTCTAGTGCAGACTGATTAACAGATATCTACAATGTAAAGACAGCAATATGACCCCTTTATTTCTACTGGAAAATATTTGATAAAGGTTATCGCAAAATTGATAACTACAATTTCATCAATGATGCTCAAATACTGCGTGATAATTAGTTAACAAAAGCTGAGCTCTTTGTTAGCTTGTTAATCACTTTAATTGTTAAGTGTGATGTGATTTCAAGTCCCATTCTGTCCGTCTCAAGAAAAAAGATTAGAATCGAACTGGAGGATGAGAATGGGGAAAAATATAACTTGACTCTCCAAGGGACTTTATCAAAAGAAAAGATAATGAATCTAATTCAATTTGTGCAACTGTTTGAAAAAAATTCTATCAATACCAGTTCAGAGCATAGAGAAGGCGACACAAAATTAGCCTCAAAGTTATGGAATTTAATTGCCGAGAACTTTAGATATCACACATTTACCTCTTCTGATCTAGCAAGAATTTACCAGGATATGTACTATGATTCTATCCAGCTAAGTGTCGCCTCTATCTACTTGTCACGATTTTATCTGAAAAAACAGCTTACGAGATCAAAAAACGGCAAACAATGGGTTTATGCCGTTGTTAAAGAAAGCCAAAATAACTTTGGCGAATATTTAGAAAAATCTAATCATCCGAAATTGTTGTCTGTTCCAACAGTCTACGACCTTCATCTGTGATTTTATATTTGTAAGGCCTGACACTCTCATCTCTCATGACAATATTTTCCGAATACAGCTTTTTGAGCAATCTGGAAGTATGTTCACGCGATTTGTTAATTTTTCTTTGAATCTCTCTGGAAGTTAATGGTAATTCCAACATCCTTAGAATCGAATCCACTGTATTCGCCCGTAAGGTATCTTCTTCTAATCCTATATCCTCCCCTGTGACATTTAAATTCTTAGTCACAGGTCCGCTATTGTGTGATATCGCTTTATGTGACCTATCTTTGGCCATATCACTAAGCTTAATAGTTGCCGCAGGTTCATTTTCCTTAATTATGTTTTTTTCAGAATTGATTTTCTCATCAATCACATCTAATTTACTTCGTAAGTCGGAAATAATCTCGTTATATTCATCGAATTTGTGTAAATATCCCTCTATCAACATATCTTTCATCTTGTAATCTCGTTCATCCCGGCCTTTGATATCTCTGAAATAACCAATATACAAAAAGGTGAAAAAGGATAATACGAAAAATATCATTGAAATCAAAGTATCGGATAATGAATAATCCAAATTAAAGCCGAATATATTCATGTGATATCATGTGATTAAACATGGACATTTATTAAATTTTTTCTATACTAAAACTAGTTTTCTTATCACATTATCCATTAAGGATATCACATTATCCAATGTAGAGTTATCGATTCCGTCACTAGGTTTATTTAATATCACATTCAATTGATCGTTTAACTGATTTAGTATTGATCGTTCAACTGATTTAGTATCGCAAAGGTCTCCACATCGACGACATTAAGCAGTCGCAATAGCAATAATGTGTAAACAGCCCTTTTTACCTTGTTTCTACACTGACCTAATTGTCGATAATACGCACCTGCGGAGATGTTTCCGGCACGTTTTTCATGCTGTACTTTATTGTAAATAATTGATGTTTGTTTCTTTGTTAATATAGAATTTTCAATAAAATGATTGAAAATTGAAGTATAATTAAAATTATTGTTTTCCATATACTATACAAATTTGTATAGTACGCTAACTAATTTGTTTTACTGTATTAGTTGAGTTGTATCCGTTGAGTATAGACTTGTCTACATTGTCTGATGAGATTATTATTATACGAGTAATTAGTTTGAGAAATGATGGAAATACAAAGCACAGAACAATACATTTTGAATGAAATCAAGAGACAAAAGACATTGTGTTTTCCACTTATAGACTCTGAAAACTCCATTAAGACAATAGAGCTGGCTAAAAAATTAGAACAGCTAGGAGCTTCAGCAATTTTAGTTGGTGGCTCATCAATTTCAGATCAAATTGAATTGTCTAGTTTTGTGACGGAATTAAAGAAGAATGTCAAGATTCCTGTTATTTTATTTCCAGGAAATATCACAGGAATATCACCAGCGGCGGATGCAATTTTATTTAGCTCGTTACTAAACTCCGAAAATCCATATTATATCACAGGCGCCCAAGCGCAAGGAGCCTTAGTTGTAAATAAGTATGATATAGAAGCCATTCCGACCGGCTATCTCATTATAGGAGATGGGTCAACTGCCTGGTTCATAGGTCATGCCAAGTCCATCCCATTTAACAAATCAAATATTGCAGTAATGTACGCCCTAGCTGCTCTGTATATGGGCATGCGATTTCTATATCTTGAGGCTGGATCCGGCGCATCACAAAATATTCCACCAGAAATGGTAAGCACCGTAAAAAAATTCTATAAAGGAATATTGATAGTTGGTGGTGGGATTAATTCTGCGGAAACCGCAAAAAAAATATCTGATGCGGGGGCAGACATCATAGTTATTGGTACTATGATTGAAAGAGAAAAAGACTGGGAGTCAGAATTTGTTAACATCATCAAAGCATTAAGAAATTGACAAATCATACTAAAGAAAACAAGGATCCTCAAATTCCATCATATTATATAAAATATAATATCACCAAAAAATTTCAAAATATATTGAAGACGCCGTTTCTGTAGCCCAAGAAGCTAAAAAAAAGGGCCTCGACATTTCTGATAAAGTTGAATCGCAGATAGGTTATGACTTGCCAGACAGGATAGCAAAGATACACGAGCTTGATATTTCCAGTAGATTAAGAATACTGCTGCCAGAACTGGGAAAAGAACTAACTGCATTAAAGATAGCCGAGGAAATTGTACTTGGAAAATACGGGGGAATCACTATTGAAGAAAGACTAAGCAATGCGGTAAGAGTCGGACTATCCGTTGTAACTGAAGGTGTCACTGTAGCCCCTCTACAAGGAATCTACGATGTTAAAATAAAAACAAATGCCAATAAATCTGAATATTTATCAGTTTCTTTTGCTGGTCCAATAAGATCCGCAGGTGGAACCGAAGCTGCCGTTACTATGCTGATAGCTGATCACGTAAGAAGAATTGTAGGATTAGACAAGTACATAGCAAATTCATTTGACGATGAAATTAGTAGATACGTTGAAGAATTAAGGATTTATGAAAGAGAAGTAGGAAATTTTCAGTTTAAGGTTTCAGACAAGGATGTCATCCATTGCGTAAGTTCTCTTCCCGTAGAAATTGATGGCGTTGATACGGATCCTGTAGAGGTCGTGGGTCATCGGAATCTTCAAAGAGTTTCTACCAACAGAGTTCGTGGAGGTGCGCTAAGGGTAATGAATGATGGTTTGATAGGTAGAAGCAGAAAGTTATTGAAGATTGTGGAGATCCTCAAACTGGAAGGATGGGAGTGGCTCAAAACTCTTGAAGGAGCAATTCAAACTCCAGAGGATGATACTGTATCCCACAGGATGACTGAAGTCATCACTGGAAGACCTGTTCTTTCAATGCAGAAAAAAATCGGCGGTTTTAGATTACGGTATGGTCGATGCTGCAATACTGGATTTGCCACAATCGGAATACATCCAACTATTCCAATATTATTAAACTACGCAATTGCTGTAGGCACACAAATAAAAATTGACGCACCAGGAAAGGCCTCCACTATTGCGCTAGTAGACAGTATCGAGCCACCAATAGTAAAACTCAATGATGGAAGCGTTATGAAAATAGAAACATTAAGTCAAGCAAAATCCATAGCAAATAAGGTTACAAAAATTCTTTACCTAGGTGATATTCTAATAAGCTACGGCGATTTTCTTGAAAACAATACCCAGCTTCTTCCTTCATCATATGTTGAAGAGATTTGGGCTTTAGAATTAGAAAGTAAGCTTGCCAGCAAGGACCCTGATTCATATCTTAAAATCTTTGATAGGGAAAGGTTAACCGAATTAGTTCAACATCCATTAGAAAAGAAACCATCCATTATTGAAGCATTTAAGATTAGTCAAGTTTTCGAAATACCACTTTATCCTAAATACGTTTTTTACTGGACTGCGTTAACTTTAGATGAATTCAACCATCTAATAACGAAATTGATAGAAAGTGGAGAGTCGATAAAAAATACAAATGAGAGAGCTTCTTTACTTTATGATTCAGAAGTAAAAAAATCTCTTGAAAAACTTGGGATAATTCATTCGCATTCTCCTGAGGATAGCAGAATAAGGATAGACGATCCTGATCAACTCTACATTCTCACGGAATTGATAACAAAATGTATCGATTATGGATCAAAAATCAACAAAGTCTTGGAATCAAGCATTGTCTTGGACACTGATCCAACCTATGCCAAGACACATATTTTGGATGTCGTCTCCCAGTTACTAAATGTTAGTATAAAAGAAAAATTTTCTTCTTCAATCGCGGTTCGTGTTGGGCGCCCGGAAAAAGCTGCAGAAAGGAAAATGAAACCTCCTGTTCATGTCTTATTCCCAATTGGGACAAACGGCGGACCAACCAGAGATATTTTGAAAGCGATGCAAAGACCACTATATATTGAAATTGCGAACAGATTTTGCAGCAACTGTAAATCACCATCGATATCTGTATCTTGTCAAGATTGTCTCTCTAACACCCCAATTCGAATAATGTGCTCAACCTGTAGGTATGAAGTTAATGATGAGGAGTCAAGTGGACCCTGTCCTGTTTGCGGGAATCGTCTAAAAACACATTCGCCTACCAATTACCCTCTCAAAGCAATGGTTGAAAAAGCCAAAAGACATCTGGAAATACAACCAGTAGAGCCTCTTAAAGGTGTCAAATCCCTGATGGGCAAAAATAGATGTGCAGAGCCCATAGAGAAAGGTATCTTAAGGCAAAAGCATAATTTGTATACTTTTAAGGATGGAACTATACGCTTTGATGCTACAAACGAACCTCTAACTCATTTTAAGCCCAAATGGATTAAGACAGATATTACAAAATTAAGAGATCTGGGATATCATAGAGACCACGTAGGAAATAACTTGGAGTCAACTGACCAACTGCTAGAATTATTCATACAGGACGTAATAATCCCAATTCACGCTGCTGAACACCTGGTAAAAATTGCACAGTTCGTAGATGAAGAACTCATTAAATTCTATGGACTTGATGCGTTTTATAAAATAGGTTCAATTGACGACTTGATTGGACACTTTATTATTGGTTTAGCGCCGCACACATCGGTAGGTATAATCGGAAGGGTAATTGGATTCGTCAATTCCCAAGTATGCCTAGGTTCACCAATCTGGCATTCTGCCAAACGTAGAGACTGTGATGGTGACGCAGATTCTATAATGTTACTAATGGATACTTTTCTAAACTTTTCAAAGGAATATTTACCAGATAGAATTGGTGGCCTAATGGACGCACCTTTACTTATTCAGCCTCTAGTATTTCCACATGAAGTCCAAAGGCAGGCCCACAACATAGATGTCGATGAAAGATACCCATTGGATTTTTATACATCTTCTTGGAAAATGGAAAAAACCAATCTATTTGACAACATTGATCTTGTCAAAAAGAGGCTAGGCCATCCAAATCAATTCTTTGATTATAAATTCACTCATACTACTGACAATATTATGCTAGATGAATCACACAGTTTGTATTCAATCTTGAGCACTATGGAAGAAAAACTACAGATGCAGATAAGCACAGCCAAGCTAATCAACGCAGTTGACGCGGATGAAGTAATGTCCATGGTATTAACGACCCATATTTTACCGGATATAATGGGAAATTTAAGGGCTTATTCATCACAATCATTTAGGTGCACCAAATGTGGACAAAAATACAGACGAATGCCACTTGCAGGTCGATGTCTCGAATGTCATAATGTATTGTTACAAACTGTCACACGGGGGTCCGTTGAAAAATATGTACAGACTGCATTGAATATCTGTTCAGAATTTAAGATAAACGAATATCTTACAAGCAGGATAGACACATTACAAACAGAACTAAATTTACTTTTTAAACAAAACATAAAAGATCAACACACAATTATCGATTTCATTTAGCTCACATGGTTTCAGAAACCATATGAGCATAAGAAGGATAGAAATAATAAAAAAATCACGTAATTAGAATTTTGAAAATTTGAATCTAAATTTCTGGACAGACTTGAAATATTACATTCAGGATATTCAGCTATTTTCACGCCCTAAAATTATGCGAATTGGAAACTTGTTACGTACATAATAAAATAATCAAAAATCATAGAATTCGGATATTTGTTAATTACTACACAAGTTAAAAAAAATAATCAAAAATCAAAAATCATGCAATTAGAATATAAAACACTGATTAGGTAATTGGAAAATATGCTGACAATAGATGGTGAAAGCGCTTTTTGAAGCAGAAAACAGCTCACGTTGCTATATTTGACACTTTTAAAACAAAGAAAAATAAGTTTACAGGTGAAGCTAAAAGACAGAGAGGTATTATTACGCACCTGGTTTTAGAAAAAAATCCAGAGCTTAGAACAAGAACATCAATTGCACATGCAATAGCAAAAAATAACGGTATATTATGGCAAAATATCTACTCTGGAATATTCAAAGATCTCGATGAAGTTTTGATACCATCAGGAGTAGTCAAGGAGGGCGGCCGTCTGCCATTAAGACGAGGTCCCAAGGCACTACAATTAGAGGGAGTTCCCTTCTATGAATTAACAGAAACCGGAATTTTGGTTGCATCATCAATTGAGGAATTGGGAAATATTAGAATGAAAATCCTTGAATCCTATTTCGATTCTATGAATAACAGCTCATCTGGTAATGATATTATGAAAAAAAGTATTTTACTACTATTAAAAACAATACCATCTTTTGTAATAAAAATTATTAGTGCATATATTTACGCTTACACCACCGGTGAGATTGATAACATAACTCCGATAACCATCGATAAATTTCGTTCCGTATTGAAAGAACAGATAAGCATAGAAAGAGAGTTTATCGAATCATACGATGTGCTGTCTCAAAACCAAAAAGTGCTACTAAAAGATTTTTTCAAAATAATAAGCTAATCAACAAGATGACCATAACCACTTTTCATTTATTAATGCTTACTATACCATTTATCCTTTGATGCTCAGTTTCTCAGAGTAATTTTATTTATTTGTGAAAATCATAACACATTAAATTACTGCGATCCAAAAATTCATTTCACGTTACTGTCCAAACAAACGCTTATAATTTACCAAATTAATTAATGATATATTATTTATGGTCGACATGAAGATTGTTTTTCTTGGAACTTCAGCAGCTATTCCAACTCAAAAGAGAAGCTTATCTTCAATTGTCCTCAAAAGAGCTGGCGAGCTGTTAATATTTGATGTCGGTGAAGGAATGCAAAAAAATTTCCTTCAAGCCAAACTTGGAGTTAATAAGAAAATGAAAGTATTCATAACACATTTACATATTGATCATTGTTTAGGGCTCTTAGGATTTTTTCAAACAATGTCTCTTCTGGGACGCACAAAAAAAATTGATGTATATGGCGAATCAAGATTGAAAGAATTCATCAACCAGAATTTTCACATTATAAATATTGAACTTTCATTCCAAATCGATATTCACACGATAGAGGGCGAAGGCATTATTGCAAATGAAAATGATTACCAAATCAGCTGTTGTAGAGCTGAACATTCAGTACCAGCTTTTTCTTATTGTATTAAAGAGCATCAAAGGGCCGGTATATTCAATATAGATAAAGCAACGAAACTGGGCATTCCTAAAGGAGAGTTATATCACAAGTTGCAAAATGGTGAAGATGTCATTGTACATGGTAAATTAGTAAAATCAGACGAAGTAGTTGGACCCAAAAGAAAAGGCCGCAAAATAGGAATATCGGGGGACACACGTCCGTCTTTCAAATTAAGAAATTTTTTTGATTCAAGAAAAGGCCGCAAAATAGGAATATCGGGGGACACACGTCCGTCTTTCAAATTAAGAAATTTTTTTGATTCATGCGATATCCTAATTTTTGAGTCAACTTATGCTCACGATTACCAACAAAAGGCAATCGAGACATTCCACTCTACATCTGCTGAGGCTGCTCTACTTGCCAAAGAGTCAAATTGCATCAAGCTTATTCTCACACATTTTAGTTCAAGATACAATGATCCGGCAATTCTTTTAGATGAAGCTAGAGACATCCATGCTAATGTAGATTTAGCAGAAGATATGAAAACCTTTTACGTTCCGTATGGGGCATAACAAATCGGTATACTTGATTTAACACTTTTAACACTTTTAAATAGTCGTTGAAAATATTTTCATATTCTTACATTGCAAAAAAATAATACCGTAATAATTTCGGATGATCGAAATGCTTCCCTTGCAAAAAAGATTTCATTAGACTTGGATGTAGAGTACAAGAACGTTCAATTGCGCTTATTTGTTGATGGAGAAAGCAAAATTAGGCTAGAAAATGTAACCGGAAACAACTGCATAATCATAAATTCTACGTATCCTCCAACTGACAGACATCTAATGCAATTGTTCATGATTATCTATAAATGCAAACAAGACGGTGCTAGTGATATTTGTGTAGTGAGTCCATATTTAGCATACACGAGACAGGATAAGGTATTTGTCGAAGGAGAGATAGTAACTAATAATTTAGTCGGGGAAATTCTAGCAACATTAGGAACTACAAAATTGATAACTATTGACAGCCACAATCCAAGTGCAGTTAATTACTCCTATGAAACAATAGATCTCACCGCCATCCCATCTCTAGCAAATTTTGCTAAAAAAAATTTCAGATTAAACGAACCTATAGTCATTTCACCTGATGAAGGGGGAATACAAAGAGCCAAGAAATTTGCAGAGATAATCAATACAGATATGCTGTCTCTAATCAAGACACGAGATAGATTCACCGGCGATATATCAATCTCAATTGATGCTCATCAATCTTTGAATAAAAGAGACGCCCTCATTGTAGATGATATGATAAGTACCGGTAGTAGTATAGTAAAGGCTACTGAAATATTGAAAAAAAACAATATTGCTAATGTGTATGTTTTGTGTACTCACGCGCTCCTACTCGATCATGCGAAGGAAAAATTACTCAAAGCTGGTATCAAGGAACTAATATCTACAAATTCAATTCCAAATGAGTTTGCCAAAGTTGATTTAAATGGTGTTATATCAGATTATTTTTCAAGCCATTGATTGAAAGTAATTAAATTCGAAAACAGCTTCAAACTTTTATAATAATTGTAACTTGATTGTTGATAGTTCTATCAAGCTCTTCAGTTACTGCTTTTAGGACATGCGTCGTAGACGACAAGCTGGAAAAATCTAATAACCTTTTTCCATCAACGATATGAATCTGTGGAGCAAGCTCATCTTTGGAGAGTCCCCGTTCTTTAATTAACGTTTGAATCTTAAATTTCATTTCTTTGGGATCACCACTATATACTTCTGCATTCTCAATTGACACCCTTACATGACCGTATTTATCAAGAACTAAAACAGGTTGCTTTTTTGATTTTAAAAATAATTTCTTTTTATGGATTTCACAAGCAAATATGTAATAATCCTTCATATCATAAATTCTATGTTACATGACCATATTTATCAAGAACTAAAACAGGTTGCTTTTTTGATTTTAAAAATAATTTCTTTTTATGGATTTCACAAGCAAATATGTAATAATCCTTCATATCAAAAATTCTATGTACTCCTTCGTTGATACCAAATAACTCACAAGCCAGTACTTTTGCTTCCTCATCATCAATTTCTTTTGTATCACTTCCTCCAACATCTAACTTCATATTGCCGTAAACAGTAACGCGTAAGAGAGACTTTTCGCTAATATATTCAGATTGAGTAGAAATTGATTCAGGAAGCGCTCCTTTTGAAATAGCGATTTTTTCAACTTCCTGAATAAAAACTGATATGTCGTGAGGACTAGGATTATCTATTAATTTTTCCCTTTCCTCTCGTATAGATGCTGTACAAACACCAATAGATGAGATGACTTCTGAGTTGTCAGCAATTCTATATTGAGCATTTAATTTGTCTGCAATCAATGGTACTAGAACCGAAGCGCCTCCTCCACCGCCAATTAGGACAAATTTTTCATCTTTTATTTTATATTCCTTCAATAAATTTCTAATTGTCTGCAATATCTTTCTGGTTGATAAATCAAGAATTTTGTCTGCTACATCTTCCATGTTCATACCTAATCTCTGTCCTAAAATTGATAACGCTAATTGTGCAGATTGTCTGTTACCTTTTGCATAATCATTATCTGGGATAAGTCCTAATGCATTGGCTGCACAAGTAGTGGTTATCGCAAATCTCTTTCCAGCCCCAACTTCAATTCCTATATAATCAATCGGATCTCCCTCTTTGGGCATAAATGTTACTATTTGTCCTCCTTCTAAATCTTGAGGTTCAGCAAAACATGAATATTTCAAGCCGGAGATGTGCGCCGATCTAGGTCCAACATCGGTTATCTTTTTACCTGACCATCTCACAAGAGAACCCCCAGCAATTCCGACTACTCTCACATCTAGGGACTTTATACATGTCGGATGGTCCATGATTGTGACGTATTTAACTTCAGGTTTACCATTCTTTATGACACAAATGTTTGTTGAGGTACCCCCAACTTCAATGAAAATTCCATTGAGTATTCTTAAGTGTAGTAATGCTCCTGCGACGCTTGCCGCCGGTCCGGATAAAACAGTCAAAATTGGTTTAGTTTTAAAAGTATTCATATCAGTTAAACCTCCATCTCCCTTCATTATTGTAATTGGTGCAGAGATTTTTTGCTCACGGACAGCCTTTTCTACATATTTTGCAGTACCAATAGCTTTTGGTAATATACTAGCATTTATCGCAGCGGTCAGGGTCCTTATTTCAAGACCATATATTCCTGTCAGTTCGTGTCCTGCAGTTGCTGGTAAATCTGATTTTTGCATGACATATAATTCATTACTTGGATCATCGACACCATAAGCCTCGCTAACTATAAGGACTCTTGCGCCTTCGTCCTTCAATTCTTTAATTATTTGAGTGATTTCTTGACTATCCAAGAACTTTGAAGTATCCAGGAATCTGTAGCAACTTTTTAAATATTTATTAGGTCCGAGTTTAATGTCGCCTAAATTTGTTCTTTTAACAATATCATTTTTTTCCAAACTTACTCCCATACCAATTATTCCGACCTTTGCAGTGTCTCCTTCCAATAATGCATTAACAGCCTGTGTTGTACTATGAGAAATCAATTCAATGTTTGATTCGTTAATGCTCTCTTTGTTTATGAGTTTGATTAAGGATTCTACAATACCCGTTGATACACCCTCGTCTGAGAAATGTGATGTGGGAACCGTAACTTTTCCTACTATCCGGCCAGTATTCATATCTATTGCTACTGATTTTGTAAAGGTACCTCCAACATCAACACCAATTCTTATTCTACTCATCACAAAAACCGCATGATATTTTTCTCATCATTACTTATTATTTAAATCCTGTTAGAATTTGGCGTCATAAAGCCATGTATTAAATATTGCAATCACACTTTTTGCTGGATTTAATATGATACTAATTTCAATATTTCCTGTCTGTCTTTTAAGGTAGGCATCCAATCGATATTTTCAGTTTTTCTTTTTGATTCATCACTCAAAGCCTCGATTAAATGTTTGATTATCTCTTTACTGGGTGTTGTAGTAGTATCAAACTCGATTATCATTTCTTTACCAAATTTTTTCATACTATCATACAAAGTTATACCTAGAATTTCGCTTGTTATGTTTTCCCTTATTTTCCTCAAATCATAATTTCTTTTCTTAAAAGTTTGTAAAAGATTTTCTGGTGAACGCCGTAACACTACGACCAAATCAACCTGATCGGGCATTAACAAATAAGGAGCAAGGTGTCCCGTAATAATTACGTCCTGATATTGCTTTATTTCCCTTCTAAGCATTAGTGTTGCCTTTTTTAGGTAGACATCATAGACGTCTAATGTCTTATCTGTGAATACAAGCCTATTTTTTATCACAAATTCATTTAAATTGATAATTTTAAATCCTAATCTTTTTGAAAGCATACTACTGAGTGTACGTTTTCCAACTCCTGGATTTCCTGTAATGACAATTCTTGACAACTGTTAAGATAAGCGTAACTCTAATTTTATCCTGTCGTTCTAATTTTGTTAAAAT
>Ga0222623_10000060_pt1 | contig 26225 bp, 21 predicted proteins | sample PLMtaG_FD_177336 | JGI IMG/M metagenome (GOLD analysis project Ga0222623, IMG submission 177336) | Groundwater sediment microbial communities from an aquifer in East River, Colorado, USA - PLM2_30_coex | ecosystem: Environmental > Terrestrial > Soil > Riparian zone | place: USA: East River...
CATTGTCACTGCTGCCATTGTGATAGTGGCGCTCCGGTTTTTTAACAACCGCCTTCACGTGCAGCCACAAATGGTTTCCGCGCTCGCATTGGTTCTCTGCGCGATGCCCGGTCTGGCGTTGTATCGCATTAGCACCGCTGTTTCCCGGGGGATGAAGGTGATGCAGCACGATATCTATTCGCGCGGGATGACCGAGCCAACCGCGACGACACTCGCGTTCCTGCTTGCACTCGCCGTCGGCTTCAAAGAAGCCTCACCGGAAGTAGCTGCAATCATCGGGACGGCAGCATCAGGACTTATCGCAGTCGCGCTTGCCTCCACGCTGTTTCGCCATATTCCCTCGGAGAAGGATAATGTATCAACCTTTAGCGAAGCACGGTCTTTGCTCGGATATGCTGCTCCCATCAGCATTTATCAGCTGATTAACGCATTCATTGCACGGTTGGACCTCATTATGCTCGGCTACTTCGTTGGGCGGGCTCCCGGTGTGACCCTTGCGACAGTTGGTGTTTACAGTGCAGTCATCGGCACCGCGAACGGCCTGCGAAAAGTTAATCAAGCTTTCAATCCTATCTTCGCGCCAGTTGTGGCCGGTATGACTGCGACGGGCGATCACAAAACTGCTGCCGCCACTTACGCTCGCCTTGCTCAGTGGATGTTGTGGATTTTGTTGCCGCTGGTAGCGGTGATGTCTCTTGCGGGCGGAACGATTCTGCTCATCTACGGTCCAGCGTTTCGGCAGGGCGGCGTTTGGCTCGGCATTGTCGCTCTCGCCAGTGCGGTCAATGCGTTTGTCGCGCTGGGCGAAACGGTAATCATGGTGCAACGGCCGCGTTTGAACCTTCTGCATTCGTCGATCACATGCGCCGTCGCTGCCGGTGGGCTTCTCTGGTTGATCCCGCGGTTCGGTGCAATGGGCGCAGCGTTCGGCATTCTTTTGCCATACCTCGTGCAAGGCATTTTGCGCTACGCAACGCTGCGATGGGTGTTTCACTGGAAAGATTCGTGGAGCGATATTCGCCCACCGCTGGTCGCCGCAGTGATCGCGCTTGTTCCAGCCCTCGTCTGCCGCGCGCTACTGCACGGAATTGTCGGACAGGTCATCAGCACTGCTGCGTTTCTCGCCGTCTTTGGCCTCATATGGTGGCGGCACCATTGCTACTTCCGCGTCCGGCGCCCATAAGCCGAAGTCTTCGGTTGCCTCCAATATGAACGTGTTGATTATCAAACTCGGTGCGGCCGGAGACGTGGTCCGAACCACGACACTATTAAGACGGCTCGATGGCCAGATCACATGGCTAACTGAAGCAAAAAATACCGTCTTGCTCGAAGGAGTAAAGGAAGGTCTAAAATGTGTTTGTTGGGAGCAGCGCGACCAAACCAAAGGCACTCTATATGACCTTGCTATCAATCTTGAGGACACGCAGGAAATCGGATCTTTTCTCAAGCTGCTTGAACATAAACAGTTATTTGGGGCGTATCTCGATTCAGGGAACTCTTTGCGCTACACCGATGACTCGCGGCCGTGGTTTGATCTGAGTATTATAAGTAGATACGGCAAGCAGCAAGCCGACCAACTCAAGTACGAGAATCGGCGGACATATCAGGAATTGATCTTCGAAGGTTTAGGATGGCGGTTCGAAGGCGAACGCTACTGTCTACCTGAGCCGACGGAAACTAGTCTGAAGGGAGATGTCGCCATTGCGGCACAGGTAGGACCGATCTGGCCCATGAAAAAGTGGGCATACTATGACGATCTTGAGCGGATAATGAAAAGAAACGGCTTGATCGTGAATGTCTTGCCCAAAAGATCATCGCTTCTTGCGCACCTAGGTGATGTCTGGAATCATCGGTGTCTGGTTGGTGGTGACACTCTTCCAATGCATCTGGCGCTGGGCAGCGAGGTGCGATGTGTCAGTCTTTTTACTTGTACGAGTCCGTGGGAAATTCATGATTATGGTCTTCAGAGAAAGATTGTTTCGCCATTGCTCAAAGAATTCTTTTACAAACGCGGATTTGCTGAGCGTGCCACTAGCGCAATCACTTTGGAAGAGGTGATAGGCGCGGTGCTCGAGCAGCTCGACGCTGAACCGAAGCCCAACGCCGTGCCCTTAGGTAATATCAGCACGGCCGAATAATATCCCAAGCGTCGGGAAAAAACGCGATGATTTCATTGTTGAGTTTCTGACGACCGCGGACCTTGTTTAGCGACACAGTCTGTCGCTGCCGACGTACACTGCGCATCATGGCCGACGCGGGAACAACATATCTTTTCACGCCGCGGCGGCTGAGCCATCCGCTAATCCAAATGTCATCGATGTAAAACGCCACGGATGGGGCTTCTGAATAATCCCAGAGCGATCGATCAAAGAACCGTGGCCGCACAAGGTAGCTTCCGCACCCGGTGATTACGGCTACGGGGCGCGGCTCGCGAAGGTCCTTCGCGTAAATCATTTTGGCATCGTCCCAATCTAAGCTAGACGGCATGGCGGCACCGCGGAAGCAAAGGGCCGCGTTCGGCAATTGCTTGCTGTAGTAAAGATAAGTTTCAAGCGCATCGCGCGGATAAAGCCGATCGTCGTCTACTACCATGATCAACGTATTCTCCCGCCCCGCTGCCAGCTCGTCCTGGATCGCGGCGATAAACTTCGTTGCCGGCCCCCAATCCTTGCGGCAACGCAAAACACGCACGCGCGGCAAGCAGGAAATATATTTCGGCACGATATAAGGCCGCCGCTCGCGAACCGAAAATTCCGGGATGGCCAGCACAATCTCATCAGGAGGCCGCGTTTGCTTTAGAAGGGATCGAATAGTCGGCCTCAAATTGTTGATCCGGTCGGGCACAGTCGAAAGTGAAGCAATGACACGGCAACAATCTGGTTGCCCGCTGCTTGCCAAAGTTTCACGGATGAATCGGACTTGTTGGCGATGCTTTCTACTACGAGGAAGCAGACGTTTAAGACCCAGCGCACCCAAAAAGACAAGAGCAACCGAAATCAGCGGCAACATTGGAACAAGATGGACATCTTAAAGACGGAAGGATCTCTAATACGACTCGCATAATACTGGTATTGCTGCGCACGACATCCTTGCATCGGAGCGATAGTTAAAATAGGAATCAATGCCGTAGCAACACCCAGTGCGTCGCGCAACGCGAAACCACTTTCCACATCGTGAAAAAAGTTTTTCTTACCGGTGCGAGTTCAGGCATTGGCCTCAGCATTGCCAAATTACTCGTGGCGCAGGGTCACGAGGTTTGGGGTACTTCGCGGAATTTGGAACGCGTCCCAAAAATGCCGCGATTGCATGCGGTCCGGCTCGACCTAAGTGAGCGACGTTCTGTCGAGGAGGCATTCAACGGCGCGCTCGCTGAAGCTGGTCACTTCGATGTTTTGATCAACAACGCCGGCGCCGGTCACTTCGACCCTGCTGAGCTGCTTCCGATGGAAACGATTGCGAGCGAGTTTCAAATTCTTGTTTTCGGTCAAATCCAATTGATGCAGCTTGCCCTGCGCCACATGCGGGATCGCGGAGAAGGTTTGATCATCAACGTCACTTCGCTAGCTTCTCGGCTTCCAGTGCCGTTTATGGCGGCTTACAACGCCGCAAAAGCAGCGCTGGCAGCGTTTACCATGTCAATTCAACTCGAATTAGCCGATTCCCGTGTGCACATCGTTGATCTTCAGCCCGGCGAAATCTCCACGGAATTCAATCAAAGCGTGACCAAGACCAGCAACATCGGCCGCTACAGCATAAAAATCTCCAAAACCTGGGAAACCGTCGAGCGCAACATGAAGAAGGCGCCAGGCCCGGATCTTGTCGCGCAGAATGTGCTCAAACTGATCAACTCCGCGCGGCCGCCAGCGCGGATCACCGTCGGCAATGTGTTTGAATCAAAAATTGCGCCGCTGATTTTTAGATTTCTTCCGCAGTCCGTCAGGATTTGGGGATTGAAGAGATATTACCGGATATGACCGATTGATCCGGTGAGGGGAAGCCGCCAGCTTCCCCCTACAGAATGGCTCGCCTATGACTTGTGTCTCTGAAGCAGTAATCTTAATGGCCGGCGAGGGCTCGCGGCTGCGCGGTTCCGATACCAGTTTTCTAAAGCCATTCGTCCCGGTGTTTGGGCGTCCGTTGATTTCGTACACGCTGGAGGCCTTGCCCCGCCGAGAGATCAGAACGGTCAACTTCGTGGTCGGCTATGAAAGCAAACGCATGATCGCACAGCTCGAGCAGCTAATTCCTCACGGCCTCAGCGCTTCGTTCATCGAGAACCGCGATTGGCAAAAACAAAATGGCATATCGGTTCTCGCTGCTGCCGACCACGTCGGCGCACCCTTTCTCCTCATGATGAGTGATCATCTTTTCGACGGCGCGATCTTCGATCGTTTACTTGATAATTTTGATCCCGGGCTGCTCAATATCGCAGTAGATCGAAAGCTCGATTCGATTTTTGATTTGCATGACGCGATGAAAGTCCAAACGCGCAGAAACAATGTCACCGATATCGGCAAACATCTGCGGGAGTTCGATGCGATTGATACCGGTTTGTTCGTTTGCCCGCTGGAAATCTTTAATTATCTAGAGCGAGCGAAATCAAACAACTGCCAGACCGATTGCAGCCTCGCTGACGGAGTTCGGTTGATGGCCGGCGATAGTAAAGTCCGTGCCATAGATATAAGCGAAAGCTGGTGGCAGGATGTAGACACTCTGCCAATGCTGCAACATGCGGAGAGACAAATGGCTGCAAGGCGCAGTGACTTAGATGGCGTAGCAATGCGATAACTCCAACCGAACACCCGCAATTATGATCCCGCGTCGCGCCTGGCGATATCGCCGCGGCCACTCCAAGCCCTGATAATGGCGATGGCGTTGAGAACCAGGCTCGCGCCGGCCACAATTGCCCAAAGATGGAGGATCCAGTCGGCCAGCCCGAGTAACGCAAGCATAACAAAAACGAAGACGGCCATGTCGCGTTTTGTTACCTGAAAGACCCACCACACAAATCGTTCGCCGAAATTGAGCAAGCCCGAATGCCCGATCATTCCGTGATGCCTCGCGTAAAACGATTCGTGCCACTCGGATGAAGCAACCGACAATTTGCTCTTACCAGCTCGTAGCAGCAACTCGTTAGCCGTAATCAGGACTGCGCACATAATCCCTTCATTAGAACGATGAAGCCCTAACCCGAGCGCAAGAACGTAGAGAAGGCTCGCCGTAAAATCGCAAACGTAATCCAGTCGTTCCCCGAACCTCGATTCCAAATTTTTGGCGCGCGCTATTTCACCGTCGCAACCATCAAGAATACTGAACGCTTGAAAAATGGCTGCGCCGATGACGAGGCTGACGTAATCCCCGCGTACCAAAAACAGACAGGCGATTACCGGCAAAAGGAAGATCGAAATCGTCCATGCATTAGGATGAACCGGAAACTTGAGCAGAAAACGCGTTATTCGACGCGAAATTGGTCGGTTCAAAAACCGTGAAACGAAACCATCCTGAGGCTTACTCATGACAGGGGCCTATTGAAAATTCGATATGTTTTATAGCGCTGTGCACCGATCGCTTCGAGAAAGCGGTTGATCATGAAATTGTCTTCCAGCGTCATGCTTAGCTCGCCGGTAATGCCGCGCTTGATCATTGTTTCTTCCAAGACTCTCAGCACCAGCATCTCGGCGATTCCCGCACGGCGATATTTCTCAATTACACCCAGAGCGATTAGGCGTCCTTTTTCGACGCGCTTTTTATAGAGAAGCAGTTTGATCAGACCGATCGGCAGGCCAAATCGAGTTAGACGCCCGTTGAGATCGCGTAGTACCACGTTGACGTCTGGCAGGGCCAACGTGAAGCCGACCGGTTCGTTCCCGATCTCCGCGATCCAGGCAAACTCTGGCACCAGGAGTGGCTTTAGTTCTTTGGTCATGTACTCGATCTCCGCCTCGGTGAATGGCACAAAACCCCAATTCTTTTCCCATGCCTGATTGTAAATTTCACGAAGGCGTCTGCTTTCTTGGCGAAGGGTTTTAAGGTTCGCCGGACGTATAACGGCAGGACAGCGTGTATTAAAACGTGTGGCGAGTCTTCGCAAATGCGCGACGGCTTTCGAAGGATCAGCGAACCACCAGGCGTACCAATCCTTCGCTTTTGTAAAGCCGCAGCTCTCGATCAGGTGCTGGTAGTACGGCGGATTGTGCGCGGTCAATATCGTGGGCGGAAACTGGAATCCTTCGATTAAAAGACCGCAGACATAATTGGTTGAATAATCGATCGGCCCCATCATCTCGGTTCGGCCTTTTTTTCGAAGCCAACTCGCAACAGCGTCGAAAAGCACAGCAGCTACATCGCAATCGTCGATGGACTCGAACAAGCCAAAACAGCCGACGTTTGATTGGTGCAGCGAATTGTAATTCGGATCGTCGCTGGCCATGATTCGGCCGACGATTTCGCCGTTTCTCTGCGCCAGAAACAGCGCGGCGTCTCCGTGCCTGTAAAACGGATGCCGTTTGCGATGGAGGAACGCTTTCCGTTCAATGATTAACGGCGGCACCCAGGCCGGATCATTGGAATAAACTTGCCATTGGAATTTGATGAACACATCGCGCTCCTGGCGCGAGGTCACTTCAGAAACTTCGATTTTCGACACGAATGCGGAACGCCTAGGCAGAATGCCCGGGCGTGATGACCAGATGCTCCAGCGATTCAGCCATTTTTTCCTGACGCATGAACAGGTAAACAAAGAGTAAGTTCAACGGGATTAGTTCGAACCAAAAATAATAAATCGGCTGCCCCACGAACAGGAGAGCAAACAAGACCAGCATCCGACTATTGGTCATCAATAAGCCCCACCATTTAAACATGGGACCGGTCTCATCTCGATATCGCTGCTCCAACCAAACCGGAATTTGGCCGTGAAACAGCGCACTGGTTGTATTTCGCAGCTTTTTTAGTTGGGGCGCGAGCATTTCTTGCTGGCGAGTGAAATTCGAATACAGCACGAGCAAAAACTTCTGCCAGGGCCGCTGACGCCATGTCCATTCTTGATACTCAGCTCGCAATTCAGAGGAGGAATCCAGCCCGGCTCGTACGCCGTTTCCTACAAAATACAAATACGTGCTGCGGTAATAATCAGCGGCTGCGCCTTGCAATGCGTGACTAATTCCAGCAGCAAGGGCCAGAAACCAGATTGCCGGCGAGTAACCTTCAGCCAGACCACGGAGAACCAAATGCAGGTAAATGCTCGCAAACACCAAATGGTCGGCAATGCTGTCGATGATCCGGCCTTTGCGGCTGTCCCTCTGAGTTAGACGAGCGAGTTGGCCATCCGCATTGTCGAGCGCGTTAGAGCAGACATGGAGTACCATGCCGGCGATGTTGATTCGCAAATCGCGATAATAATAAAGATGCCCCGCAATGACACCGCAGGTGCCGGCCAGCAACGACACAGCCGCCGGCGTCATCCTGATTTGCGCAAAAAATTCAGCCAGCCGAAACCCGATGGGCCTGTAAAAGTACAGATCTAGAACGCCCTCGACCTGGCGTGCTTTGTAAGTGGCTTCCACGCGTAAGCGAAGCGCCTCTTTTGGTTCGGACATGAAGCTCAGCGTGATCGCAGGCTCACGCACTCTGCACTGCCGCAGTAGGAACCAGCGTGTCTGCGAGAATATTCAGCGCCTCATCAAGGTCCGCGCGCGTGTGTTTGGCTGTCACGCAGGCACGAAAACAGATTCGATTTTGAGGAACAGCCGGATAATCCACCGGCGCGACCCAAAGACCGCGTCGCCGAAGTTCATGCCCAGCCCGATACATGCGCTCTCGATCCCCGATGACGATTGGCATCACATATGTTGTCGACGCGCCGGTGTCCAATCCGAGATCTCGGAGCTGCGCGTGGAAATAATCGGCGTTCTCCCAAAGTTGCTCGCGCAGTTCCGGCTGACTGGTGCCGAGCTCCAGCGCTTTGAGAATCGCCGCGATCACCACCGGTGGCAGCGCACACGAGTAAACGTAAGGATGCGCGTAGAAACGCAAGTATTGCAGTGTCTCCTTGGAACCGGCAACAAAGCCGCCCAGCGCGCCGAACGCTTTCGAGAACGTCCCATAAACGAGTGGGACGCGCTCTTCTACGCCAAAATGCTCAGCCGCTCCACGACCATGCTCTCCGCATGCCAGCATCGAGTGCGCTTCATCAATAAAAACGCTCGCATCGTGCGACTCTGCCACAGTTATTAATTCCCTAAGATTCCCGAAATCGCCATCCATGGAGTAAATGCCCTCGACAATCACCAGTTGACGCCGCCCTTTTTGACGGCTCAAGGCGGCATCAAGCGACGATGGATCATTGTGCTCAAACTTCTCTGTCCGGCACCGGGACAACACAGCGCCATCGCGAAGGCTAAGGTGCGAGCGGTTGTCCAAAATCGCTACATCGCTCTTACGCAGCAGCCCGGAGATGGTGCCGAGCGCGCCGCCGAAACCGCTGTTGAAAAGCATCGCGTCCTCGCGTCCGAGGAATTTTGCGACGCGCCGTTCGAGTTCGCGGTGCAGATCGGTCATTCCTGAGAGCATGGGCGAACCGCACGCGCCCAGTCCGTGCGTCCTCAGAGCTTCATGAGCAGCGGCAAGCACCTCAGGATGATTGGCAAGGCCGAGATAGTTATAGGAGCAGAGATTAATGACCGGTCGCGCTTTCCCACGGTAGCTAATTAGCGTGCGCGCATCTGCGGTGGCCAGGAGCTCAGGCTCGTACAATTCAACCGCCCACGCGCCAAGGCGAATCCAATTCGTGAAGCTCGCTGGAGCTTGCAGGGGATCGTCGCTTTCACCCCCTAGAAAATTGCTCAGACTAAGTTTTGCCGGGTCTTGATTCATCAGACCGTACAGTTTCTTTTGCTCGCTCCGTTCTCCTCGGACGGTATTTCCCAGCAAAAGTGGCAATTTTTGTAATTCACTAGATTCCTTACGAAGTCCGCGCTGCCTTCGCTAGCACGGAGTTCCGTGTCGGGGCAGCCAATCTAACGGGCTTCCGATATCACGACAAGATTTTAGTGGAGTTATAGGCGTCCGATTTTCGGCAATATGCGTGACTAGACGAAGGCAACGCGATTACTTTCGCGTGGTCCGAAACACGTAGTCCCAAAGCGGTGAGCTGATACCGTATCCGGCGTGATCGTCCCGGTAATGATGACGAAGATGATACTGCTTTAGCCAAAGCCACACTCCCCGTTTCATGGGAAAATGATGCGTGGCGTAGTGGAGCATGTCGTAACAAAGATAACCGAAAACCAGCCCGGCAAAGACGCTCGGGGCCAGCCGTCCAAAAATTAAGAGAAAAACGCCGTAAAAAAGAAAAGCGAGCGGAACGCTGATGCTCGGCGGCATAACGAGCCTCCGCGCGTCGTTTGGATAATCATGGTGAACGCCATGAATAATGTAGTGCAGCCGTCGTCCCACCCGTGTCTTCGGTTTGTAATGAAAGATGTATCGGTGGATGAGGTACTCGAGCAACGTCCACAGCAACATGCCGAGCAAAAACAGCGCCACTACCGCCCAGATCGACAGTTGGCGTTGCCAGAGTGAGATGTAGAGCATGAAGCCAACCACCGGAAGATACAAAACCAGCGGAGTCGCCGGATGCACCCGCGAGAAGAATTCGATGAAATCACTCTCGAACATTCGAACCGTTTCGTTCTTATTCGAGACGTAAAGCCGCTCCGCCATAACTAAAAACTAATAGGCCGGGCACTGAGATCAAGATTGCCATTCCGACTGTTTGTGGTCTCGGCAGGCCCGTGAGAGTCGCTATCGCGGGATTCTTTCATTCGTTCGACTCGCGAATAGAGGCTGTATCGATTGTCAAAAACGAACTGCAACAGCAAGCGACTCCATGAGGAATGATATTTCAGATTGCCATAAAACTCCGGCGCCATTGCGCGCAGCTTCGGCAGATTGTTCCACGGAATTGAGGGAAGATCGTGATGCTCGTTGTGATAGCCCATGTTCAACGCCACCCGATTGATCGGCCCGTAATAACTGAACGTCTCCTGGTCGAAATCGTATGTGTAATGTTCCTGAATCCAGCGTGCGCCCACCGGATGCAGCCCGATCGAAAAGAAAAATGCGAATACGAGATAGAGAAATCCTGCCCAGCCGCAGAAATAGACAATCGCTACATCGTACGCCGCTGCGCACGCGAGATTAATGGAGAACCATCGGTCCCACATTTTAATCGCCTTTAGCCGAGGCGGGCGCGTCACCTGAAAGAAAGGAAAAAGCATCAGCCAGATCGCCTTGCGGTACCATTTGTTGCCCACCAGTCGCGCCTCCCAATGGTTCGCCAAATCGGCGTCGTACTCGTAATCGCCTTGATGGGAATGATGTTTCAAATGATAAACACGAAAGCCCATCGCGCCCGGTGTGAGATTCGGAAGATCGGCGATGATGGCCACCATTTTGTTCCAGCGCGGACTCCGCAGAATCAGGTTGTGCGTCGCATCATGAATGATGACGTAATTGGCATGATTGGCGAACGCTCCGACGCAAAAAGCGATAAGCAGACTGAGCCACCAATAATGAAATCCCAGCGCGCCCATTGCGTACGCGATCGCCGTTTGCAGGACCACGATCGAGACAGCAATCAGCGCAGTGCATGGATTGCGCACCATTAACTGGCGAACTTCCGGATGCGCCTTGATGATCGCCCGCGCCCGCCCCGGATGCGGCTGATCAGATTCAGACTGGTGGAAGGCCTCTGGCATGGGCTTTCAAACTATGCATCGCAGCCGCGTCCTCAAACGCCCTTTTTCAAAGCGTACGACAAGCGCACAAATCCAGAACAGCGATTGCGCAGCTTGAACTGAGCAAACCATCGCTGCAAACGGTACTGAACAATCAGTGAAGCTGCTAAGGTCTAAGTTGCCATATCTCGCCGGGCGACAACACCTCTGAGCTGCGAAGAAAATCAGATTTGAATCCAACATCGCAGTAAATGGATGGAACAAGAACAACACTATCCGTGTCCCCCATACTGCCGTGAATACGTATGTTTGTCCGGGCCGCACGTTCAGCACCGTCGACGTTGGCTGATAAAAGTAATAGTTTGGGGGCTCGCGACCGTCAGTACACGTCGCCCCGATGTTGCCAGGTCTCCCCGGGGGACAACCACGCCCCTGCTGGGCGGAGAAAAACCAGATTTGAATCCCACATCGCAGTAAATACATAGGTCCACCCGGGCTGGACGTTCACGGTTGCGTAAGTTGGCTCGCTTAAGCTTGCGTATGGCACCTTGAACACGGTTAAGACATGCGGCCCCGCTGGCACCCAACCGTCAAAGCGGCGACCCTGTACAATGTTGGCGACAGACATGCCATCGATCTGGAGATGGAACGCCAGATTCCATCCAAAGTTCGGCACTCTTTGCACAATCAGGCGACCAGGCGGGGGACTCCCCTGCGCTACAGTACTGATCGAAATTGCGCACACAAAAGCAAGAATCAGAAGAACGTTGCTGACCAAACGGTGTCTCGGGTTCATGGCACATATTACGCACACGACTGGTTTTTCGCCAGTGCTGACGCGACAAATCTTAGTGCGACCCTAACGGGATTCGAACCCGTGTTACCGCCGTGAAAGGGCGGTGTCCTGGGCCTCTAGACGATAGGGTCACGAAAGCGCGGGCAATATCCGAATTGCCATTCTCTTACGCAAGGCAAATTACCAGCGAAATCGACTGTTATTCGTATGTGCTTGGTAGCGCTATTCGGTGCTCTCACTGGCGTCTTTGCCGCGCTACGCTGGGCAGGCTTGCTCTTGCTCCGAACGAACTTTATTAATCAACGCCGCTGCACGCGCAGTTGCGCCTTGATGCGAGCTCAAGACTTCACGCGCGTTTTGCACAAGGCACTGCCGCGCTTTGGTATCGCGTAGAAGCTCGGCGACCGTCCGTTCGAGAAAATCGGCGTCGCGAACTTGAATCGCGCCGTTTTTTGACACGAGCGCCTTCGCAAGCGTCGCGAAGTTTTCCATATGCGGGCCAAACACCACCGGTTTGCCGGCCAAAATCGGTTCCACAGGATTTTGACCGCCCTGCGCAGTGAGGCTTTTTCCGATAAAAACGACGCTGGCGATATCGTACCAGCGTTGAAGTTCACCGGTGGTATCGAGAAGCAAGCAATCCGCGTCGCTGGCTTCGCGGCCGGTGCCCGCTTCGCTGGCGAGGGCGACACGCAACCCTAACGCATCCAGTTGTGCTCGGATTTCCGGCAGCCGTTCGACGTGGCGCGGCGCAATGAACAGGCGCAATGACGGAAATTGCTGACGCAAGCGCAGAAAAACCTTCGCCAGGATTTCCTCTTCACCACGGTGCGTGCTACCGCCGAACAGCACGGAACCATCTCGGGCCGGGACCGACCATCCATGCCACGGGGATGCGGCTACAGTCTCGGTTTGTGCCTGAACGTTAGGGTCGTACTTGATGCTGCCAGTGCACTTGATTCTGCTGCGCTCCACGCCAATTCGCTGCCATCGATCGGCATCCGCCGGTTCTTGTACGCAAACCAAATCGAGAAGTCGGAAAGTCGGCGCGACAAAAAATCGGAACTGTCGATATCGTAACTCAGAGCGCGGGGACAATCGCGCGTTAACCAGCACAAGTGGAATGCGGCTCGTGTGCGCTTGGGCGGTGAGATTAGGCCAAACCTCCGCCTCAACCAGAACGATCCGTCGTGGACGAATCACAGCAAACGCACGTCGCATAATCGGCCAATAATCGAGCGGCGTGTAAATGACTTCCATCCATGACGGAGCATTTTGGCTTGCCATGGCGAATCCGGTAGTAGTGGTCGTGGTCAAAACGCAGTGCAAATCGGGCTCGAGCGCGCGCAATGCGCCGGTTAGTTTGAGCGCGACGTTCACTTCTCCGACACTAACTGCGTGCAACCACGTCGATCTTTGATTCGATAGACGGATGCGCAGTTCGCGATCGTACCTTCCCAAGCGCTGTCCGAATTTTTTGCGGTAACCGCCGCGACGAACCATCTTTAGCAAATAACCCGGTAAAAAGAACAAGAGTCCGACGGGCCAAAACAAATTATAAATGAAACGGATCACCGGATTGCAGATTGCGGATTGGGGACCGCGGATAGAAAGAGCACCTCAGTCGCGCCATATTTTCGTGCTCGGTCGATATCCCAAAACTTTGTGGCCGGAATACTCTCTCGTGGCCGCTTTTCTAAAATGAGAGTGCCACCCTGAGCCAGCAATCGTTGCAACGCTTCGTTGGTGAGGAGCTTTTCAGTGTAGCGCTCGCCGTGCTTTGTCTTTAGATACGGCGGATCCGCAAAGATAATGTGAAATGTTTCTGCTGTAGAGTCGTGTCGGAGAAAATCGAAAACGTCCTGCTGTCGAATCCTGCCCCTTAATTTTGTCTTCGCGAGGTTCGCCTTGATGATCTCTGCAGATTGCCGGTCTTCCTCAACAAACACGACGGATGACGCCCCGCGGCTGAGCGCTTCAATGCCCAAAGCGCCGCTCCCGGCGAAAAGATCGAGGACGCGCGCGCTGATGACCGCGTCGCCCAAACTGGAAAAGATAGCGGCCTTGACACGATCCATTGTAGGTCGCACACCGCGCGCGGGAACTGCCAGGCGGACCCCACTGGCGCTGCCGGCGATGACCCTCATGGCGACACAACCGGCGTGGGCGTTGCAGCGGCTTCGGGCGGCGCTTCCTCCGGCGAAGGAGAGGGCGATGGCGCCATGGGCATTGTCTCTTCGATCTGTTTCTTTTTCTTTTTTGATCGATCCCTTTTTCCGCCAAACAGGCTATTCAGCATATGGCTTAGATCGCGGCCAACGAGTCGATCCATCAAATTTGTGCTGGGCCGGTCGATAGTACCGCCTACCTGAAAGTCGATGGCGGAATAGCCTGGCTCATCAGTAGGTTGAAAATTCACGCGAATGGCTTTGAAAAGCTGGCCACGAATTCTGTCGTTAATCGCAAGCTGAGAATCGAGTTTTAACCTGCCGTCAAATGCGACTGTGCCGGACGCAGTCAGGCGAATATTCGGTGAACGCAAAATCAACTCGTCAATCGTGACCAATCCTGGGCTCAAATGATATTTCGCCTCGGCTTGCTCCAAATGAAGCTCTTGTAGCTCTTCAATTTGGAGAATCTGCCCAAGCAGCACCAGTAAGCTATATTGTTGAACGCGCCCATTACGCAGGACAATTTGGCCCCTGCCAACGAGTCCGTTCGGGTCGGCAGTTTTCCCGGAAGCTTGGAAATTTCCGTCCAATTCGCCCTTGACCGTTCCCTTCGGACCTCCGGCGTTTTCCACAATCTGATCGGCAAGCACATCGCGAAACTTTACACTCGTGGTGAAGGGCGAATCCTCCGCTTCCGGCTGCATTGCAAAATAGCCATTGATTTCGCCGTTTGCGGCGCGGGCAGAAATTTTGGAAAGCTCCAATACGTCAGGCTCGTACCGCAGTGTGGAACGCAGTTGTTCTAAAAAAAAGCGATCTCGTAACGAAATTTTTGCCACGGTTGTGTCGCCGTGAAGCGCCGACGCGCTGCGGATGCTGGTATGAAAGTCCACCCCTGTAAAGCTCGCGAGCAACGCGCCAGTCTGATCGAGAAAACTGAAACTGCCGTCTTTAATGCTCACTCGTCGAACTTCGGGAGCCACTGCCATTCTCGATTGTTGTCCTGGTGGTCTATTGTCGATAGGTCCCTGAGCTGGAGAGGAAGGATTTCCTGACATAGCGGTATCCCCAGGCGTTGCCGTTACATCGGCAAATTCGCTTTGTTTTCGCGATTCTGAAACACTTGCAGTCGGTCTTGGAGAAACTCCAGATAACTGCACTTCTCGTGAACTGGGTAATCTCCACCTTCCTTCGGCGTCTTGCGGCCAGACGACATTGGGTTTGATAAGTGACACTTCTTTGATCACAAGCCTTTGGGAGAAAAGCGAAAGGAAGCGAACGCGAAGCCGAAATGTTTTAGCTTCGAGGAAAGGGCTCGGGACCGCCGGGGAGGTTTGCGGAATTATGATCCCGCTGAGTTGCAGCCCGCCCCAGGGAGTCACGCTCATGCTACGAATTTCGAGCTTGGTACGGAGGCGGCGGCTCAGTTCCTGCTGAATCTTTGCTTGTGCGCCTTGCGATTGCACATACAGGTTCACGCCGAGCAAGAGAATCGCGCCGAGCGCAATCACCGCCGCGAAAGCAATCAGCGTAATCCGGCGCAATTTTCGCATCGTGAGACGTTACGCAGCCCCACTTTGAAGAAAAGACTAAAGCCTTCGCCTACTTTTTCCGTATGACCAACACAGTTGTCATTCTCAATCCGACCGCAGGCAGTTCCGAAACCTTCCGGGATTGGGAAGAACGCATTGAATCAGTTACTGGCGGTTGTCCGATCCGCATCACTTCACGTCCGGGCGAAGCAGAAGCATTGGCCCGGCGTGCCGTTGAGGAAGGTTTTGCACGGGTCGTTGCCGCCGGAGGCGATGGAACGGTTAATCACGTGGCGAACGGACTCGCTGGCAGCAGCGCGGCCTTGGGTCTTCTTCCCTTGGGCACAGTAAACGTCTTTGCGATGGAGCTCGGCTTGCCATCGCACAATCTGGAGCTTTGCTGGGAAATCATCAACGACGGGAATGTGCGTCTGGTTGATCTGCCGAGCGCGAACGGAAAATACTTTGTCCAGCTTGGTGGGGTTGGACTCGATGCACAAGTGGTTAAGGAAACGAGCCTCGCGTTCAAGCGCAGTTTCGGTCCGCTAAGCTATCTCATCTCCGCAGCGCAGATCGCGGCGCGGCAACCACCGAAGCTGTTCCTTGAGTCCGGAAACGCTGCTGTGAGAGAAGGATCGTTCGTCCTCATCGGCAACGGGCGGCTTTATGGAGGACCCTTCCCCTTTTTCAAACACGCCGTTTTAGATGACGGTTTGCTTGACGTCGTTGTATTCAAACGCCTGGGCTTCCTCGAAATCATTAAGTACCTGCAAGACGTTGTATTCAGTTCCCATATCCGTGCTCCCGAAATTGAATATTTTCAAACGCAGCGTCTACGCGTAACTAGCGACCAGGACGTTCCCCTGGAGCTTGATGGCGAACTGGCCGGCAGTTGTCCGGTTGATTTCCAAATCCAGGAAAAAGCGCTCCGGATTCTGGCGCCACCTGCATCGTCGTAGCCTAGCGCGGCGCGGCTAGCTGGTCTTTCGATCAAAATCACGTGATGTTTCGCGCGATGGCTGGTGGCGCTGGTTGGACGCGGGAGAAAGCGGAGGCCTCGCTGAACCCTTCGCAGGTCGGGACCACCCTGGCGGAACTCAGCGAACGATGGCCAGCGAACGCGCCCCCGCTTGTGCATGTCATTGAACAATTCCCGCTGGGTGAAGCGGCTCTGCTTCATCTTCTGGCGGTCTCGAGCATTTGTGCCATGCGGTTGAGGCGGAATCCCGAAACCCTCCTGTGGCTCTGCCAACCTGAAGTATGCCTCGCGTCTCGCGGTTACGTGGAAATGTTCAGCGAACTGCGCATCCTGGCCGGCGATTCAATCGCACAGCAGGATTTTGCGGCCCTTCGTGTCTGGAAAGGCCGCGAGATGACGCGCGTTGCGCTTCGCGAACTTGCGAATGTGGCACCATTAGAAGAGACGACCGGCGAGCTTTCACAGATCGCGGAGATCTGCATTCGTCGCGTATTGGAACATTGGGACAGCGAATTGCGGAAGCGCCATGGTTCACCCACGGCGGAGTTTGTGATTCTCGGCCTCGGAAAACTCGGCGGCGGCGAGCTGAATCACAGCTCAGACGTTGATCTTCTTTTCCTCTATAGCGAGGAAGGCGAGCTCACGCCGCATATTTCACATCACGAGTTCTTCAATCGGCTGGGAAAAAGAATTCTCGAGACGTTTTCGACGCCGCATCCGGCCGGTTCGCTTTTTCGAGTCGATCTGCGCCTGCGCCCGGAAGGCTCTTCAGGCCCGCTGGCTCGATCACTCGAGAGCATGGAAAATTATTACGGCGGGTTCGGCGAAACCTGGGAACGGCTTGCGCTGATCAAGGCACGCGGAATCGCCGGCAGCCGTGAGCTGGCTTACGAATTCCTGCGACAACATCAGCCTTTTATTTACCCGAAAAGCGCGACGCCCGATTTGCTGGACGAGATTGCAAACATCAAGCACCGCATCGAGCGCGACATTGTTGGAACGGAAAACCTGGAGCGCGACGTAAAACTTGGAAGCGGCGGTATTCGCGACATTGAATTTATCGTGCAGACGCTGCAGCTAATTCATGCAGCGCGTCATCCGTTTCTGCAGGAACCGAACATGCTTAAGGCATTGCGAGCGCTTCGTGAATTGGATCTCCTTCCGCGCGACGAAGTGCTGACGTTGGACCAGACATACCGGTTTCTGCGGCGGGTGGAGCATCGTCTGCAGATTGAGTCCGAGCAGCAGACCCACGTTGTTCCTCGCGAGCCCGGAGCATTGCAACGCCTCGCGCTTAGCCTCCGTTTTTCGTCCAGCGAAGATTTTACCGCTGCGCTGCGCCAAAGATTGCGCACTGTTCGGCCGATTTTTCAACGGATCATTTCCAAAACGCCTGCGGCTCCGGGCGCGCATGATTTAGAAGTTTTCAAGGATCAGAAACGCGCGGCCAAGGCCTTCACCGATCTCGCGCGAAGCGCTGTCGGTTTTCACATTGCGCCACGTACACGACAGGTATTTGGCAAACTGCGGCCAGTTCTAATCGGATGTCTTACAAAGATCGCTGATCCGGATGCAACCCTCAATCAATTCGTCCGGTTTGTGGAAGCGTATGGTTTGCGCAGCTTGTTCTTTGAGCTGTTAGTCGCAAACCCTCGGTTGCTCGAATTGCTGGTGAAAACGTTGGATGCCAGTCGCCTTGCAGGCGAGCTTTTGATCCGGCAGCCACAACTTCTGGAAGACATCACCAGAGACCCGGCGTTTCATCAATCGCGATCGCTCGCGGAGAATCTGCGGCGGCTTGCTTTGTCGAGCGCGAATGCGAACAATCTCGACCCGATTCGCGCGTACCGGCAGCGCCAACTGTTGCGCATCATCCTGCGCGAGATGCTCGGGATCGCCGGCGCAGCAGCAACCTTCGCAGAGCTTTCTGATCTCGCAGAAGCGTGTCTGCTTTTTACAGCCAGACTCCTGGACGCCGAGCAAGTGACCACCATCGCCCTCGGTAAATTCGGCGGACGAGAGATCAGTTACGGCGCGGATTTGGACGTTCTGTTCGTCGGCAACGACATTCGCGCTGCGCAAAAGGTCGTGATCGCCATGGCCCAGCCAACCGCCGAGGGAAACATCTGGGCCCTCGATGCGAGGTTGCGGCCCGAAGGGGAAAAGGGCCCGCTCGTCTGCTCCATTGAGACTTATCAATCCTATTACGGAGGCCGGGCCCAGCCGTGGGAGTTGCAGGCGCTAAGTCGCGCGCGTGCGATCAGCGGACCCTTACAGAGAGAATTCATCCAAACTGCAAAGAACGCCTGGCGTCGCACCGGTCAGGATGCCAGCCTCCCCATAAGCATAGATGGCATGCTCGAGCGCATTCGGCGCGAGCGAGGAAGCGGGTCGGATTTTCTCGATTTAAAAACTGGGCGCGGTGGAATTATAGAGGCGGAATTTCTCGTTCAAGCATTGCAGATGCGGGAAAACGTATGGGAGCAGAATTTCAATCGAGCCGTCGATCAGCTGCACCAGCATGGCACGATGACAGATTCGGAAGCCACGAAGCTCAAAGATGCTTATGCACTGCTCCGCCGCTGTGAACTTGTATTGCGACGTTATGATAATCGAAGCGTTTCAACGCTTCCGAGCGATCCCGATGAACAACGCAAGTTTGCCGTCCGGCTCGGTCATCACGAACTCGCAGCTTTTACCCGCGATTACGTCAATGCTCGTGACACGATTCACACGCTCTACGAGCGGCACGTTCCGAACAAGAGTTCTTTATCCGCGTCTCGGTGAGACGCGTCGTATCGCGATGCAAAAACGTTAAAACCGCGCTTTGCACAGAGACGCGGCTACAGGAGTTCGGGTGATTAGCTAACCCGGGATTCCCTTGAGCATTTCGGTGTTCGTTGGGAATTTTTTCACAAACATCAAAAGACGCTGAATCGCTTCCTCCGGTTTGTGACCGGCCAAGCCGCGCCGGATGAGATTGATTTTCTCCAATTCCCATGGTTGCAACAGCAGCTCTTCGCGGCGTGTCCCGGAGAGAAAGATGTCGATCGCCGGATAAATCCGCTGGTCGCTGATTTTACGGTCAAGCACCATTTCCATGTTCCCGGTGCCTTTAAATTCTTGAAAGATCAGCTCGTCCATGCGGCTGCCAGTTTCGATCAGCGCCGTGGCGACAATCGTTAGAGAACCTGCTTCCTCAGTGTTACGCGCGGCTGCAAAAATCTTTCGTGGGATTTCCATGGCGCGCGCATCGATACCACCACTCATCGTGCGACCTCCACCGCCCAGCGCATTATTAAACGCACGCGCGGTGCGCGTGATCGAGTCGAGCAGAATGAAGACATGCTTTCCCGCTTCAACGAGGCGTTTCGCGCGCTCGATGGCGAGCTGCGAAATCCGCGTGTGACTCTTGATGTCGGCATCATTGGAACTGGCCATGAGCTCCGCTGTCGGATGCGAACGACGAAAATCAGTGACTTCTTCCGGGCGTTCATCGACCAGAAGAAGGATCAGACACATCTCGGGATGATTCTTTGCGACCGCATCCGCGATGTGATGCAGCAGAGTTGTTTTACCCGTGCGCGGCGGAGCGACGATCAAACCGCGCTGGCCCATCCCCAAGGGGGTCATCAGATCCATGATCCGCGTGGTGTAACGGTCCGGTACTGTCTCGAGTTTGATCCGTTTATTCGGATTGATCGTGGTCAATTCTTCGAATGGGCGAAGCCCCTGGTATTTCGGCGGCTCTTCGGTATTGATTTTGAGTAGCTTGACCAGCTGCGGGCCACGGCTGCCGCGGCGGGTTTCACCGTATATCCACATGCCGTCGCGCAAAGCGAAGCGGCGCACAATTTCAGGAGTGACGAAAATGTCCTGCGGCGTTTGCACAAAGTTGCGTTTCGGATCGCGCAGAAAACCGAAGCCTTTACCGGAAATCTCAATGATTCCTTCGCCAAATTCCGGCTCGGCCTGAACGGCTTCGCCAGTGTCGCCGGCGGCCTCAGTGCCCTCCCGGCCGCTTGGAACGGGGCGATCAACAGTCTCGACACCCACGTTGGGACCGGCGACATCCGCGTTGGTTGAAGATGAATTTGGCGACGCCTCGGAATCATCGCGCCTGAACCGGTCAGCCCGGTCGCGGTAACGTCTTCGCGGAAATCTACGGCGCGAGCGATGCTGCCGTTGTTCCGGCGCGGCGGATTCAGTTTCCAGCGGCACAGGCTGGTTCTCGTTTTGTTCGTTCATAGGTAGATTCTTTGTCCGCCGCGGCGGATGCCTTAATACGTTTGGCTGGAAGCAATACTTTTTCAGGCCGGCAATGTGGCCAGCAATTCGTCGGGAATATCTAGATTTGAATAGACGTTTTGCACGTCGTCGTCCTCTTCGAGCGCATCACACAAGCGAAGTACCTGACGCGCCACGGCCTCGTCCCTGAGCGCGACTGTAGTATCGGGAATAAACGTAAACTTTTGCCCATCGGTAGTGACGCCTGCTTTCTTGAGCGCCTCAGCTATGGCGTAGAGCTGATCGTGGGAAGTGGTGATAACATACTGATCCTCCTCAGTTGTCAACTCCTCCGCGCCGGCGTCCAGAGCGGCCTCCAAGAGCCGATCCTCGTCGATGCTCGATCGTGGCACGCTGATTTGGCCTTTCCTGTGGAACATGTACGAGACGCTTCTGCTCGATGCGAGGTTGCCGTTGTTCTGAGTGAAGATTCTGCGAATCTCGGCTCCCGTGCGATTCTTGTTGTCGGTCGCCGTCTCGACAATGATCGCCACGCCGCCCGGCGCGTAACCTTCATAAACAATCTCGTCGAATTGTTCGCCGTTCCTATCCTCACCCGTGCCGCGTTTGATCGCGCGTTCGATGTTATCGCTTGGCATACTCTGCGCTCGCGCAGCCTGGATCGCGCTGCGCAGACGCGGGTTGCCGCTCGGATCGCCCCCACCGGCCTTTGCCGCGATGGTAATCTCCTTCGATAATTTGCTGAAGATCTTGCCGCGTTTCGCGTCGATCGCGCCCTTAAACCGCTTGACCTTCGACCACTTACTATGTCCCGCCATACGTGCGGATTCTGTGCAATTGATGATTGAAACCTGCGAATTTCCGAACAACATCTCGCCAAGAGAATCGGCTGGCGAGAAGGGGAAACTAACGCGCGATATTCAATCGCAACAAGAACCGTTTGTCAATATGTTGCTCAGCTTTTGTCAGTGAGCGAAAGCAGTCCGATTCATCGAAAGTCGTGCCACAACTTATGAGGCCCTCACCGAATGCCGGTATCGATATCCATATCGACGCGGGCAATCTGATTTGAGGTAACCGTGAAGGGTTGCGGCTTCGCCCGGACGTGCCCTTTAGGCTGCCGTCCGTGCACATCCAGAATGTAATCGCCAGGTGGCAATGCGAGACGATAATTTCCATTTCCGTCCGCTGTTACACGCGCGATTTCTTTTTTGCCGTCCTGGCTCAAGATGATCAGCGGAAATTCGGCATAATTTGCACCGCTGAACTTTGGCGGGTTTCCCTCGGCAAGCTCAACATCTTTAAACGCAACGATCCTCAACCGTCCTTCGAGGAAACCCGACACAGTGTTGTCAGATGCCAAACAGCCAATCGGAAGCAAAGAGAGGCAACCCAAAATCAGGTATTTGAGATGCATAACGTACAAAAAATGGGCGGGATAGATTCTCACCATCCCGCCCAAGCTACAAGCAAACTCTACGGCAGTGTCAGCTTCCAAGCACTGCGCCCGTGCGTTGCCGCGTATAGGACCCGCGAACTGGGCACAATGGTTAGACCCGCCACCTCGACCATGGGAAGGCCAGTGCCAGCCGTTGCCCAGTCGGTCGAGCCACTTGGCAATCTCATGACGCCAAAGTCATTGGAGACATAGAGATCCCCGTTGGAATCACGAGCGATGCCCGTCGCCGGAAAGTCTGGGAATGCCGTCGTGCCCGTGCCGTCGAGACTCGTCCACGTCGCATCAGGCGTTGCCGGATTGTAGGTCACTTCGAACACATGCCCCGGTGTGGTCGAAGTATTGAAGTTGTACCCCGAGTAGGATATCCAGGCATGGTTCGGGTTCGCCGGATCGACAACGATTCCGGTAACGAACCGGCCGGGATCGGCTGTTGCTGACGGCAGTGTGTCGAGTCGCGTGTAAGTGACAGAACCCGCGGCTGCATCTGCATTCGTTGAGATGAATACGCGTCCGGTGTTCGTTGCCACCCACAATGTCCCGGTGTCGCTGGCGACGCGCGCGATCGCGGCAAGGTCGCAGTTGACACCCGGCGTGCATGCACGGGTCGTGCCGCGATAGCCTCCGTCGGCCGTCAGGTCGGTGGCGCCGGCCGGTCCGATTTGGACGAAGTCGCCGCATCCAGGCTGTGTACCAGAAGTGGTGAACTCGGGGCAATTCGTCTCGAGGAACGTCTGGTCACCGCCCCAGTCCTGCGTTCGCCAGACGCTCTGTGAGCCTTCAAAAATCGTAGCGGCATTCGCGGGACTCGGGTCGGCGATGATCGGCGCGTAGAAGTTCGAGCCCTCCGGACTCCCTGCGATCGGCGCCGAGATGATCACCCATTTCGACGGATCGCCATTCTGGAAATTGGCGTCGTGGTTCTGGCCGAAAAACGAATTGAAGCGCATGGACGAGTTAGTGACGTTAAACCCGGATTGGCCACCGTCGCCGTAGATCTCCTGCGGCCAGGTAACGGCCGAGCCGTAAGTCTCGAAAGTGCCGTTGTCTTGATTCCCTCCCTGCAGATGCTTGAAGTTGTCGGCAGCAACCGATAGGCTCTGGAATTGGATAGTCGAAAGCCCCTTGTTGAGATTGTAGAGGTACGTTGGAACTGCGGAAAGCAATTGTTGGCAGAGCGCCAAGTCACTTCCACTGAGCCCGCGGTACGTCGTGCACTGATCTGAGATATTGGCGAAGGTTCCGCTCGAGCGGGTGAGACCACCATCTCCGCCAAAAATCGCAGAATCCGTCCCCGGGATCTCGACCATCGCGTGCGAGTCCGGGTGCTGACCATTCGGCGCGATCGGATTCGGCTGACAACAACTCCCGGGCGGAGTCGGGTTGGTTGTTGCATCCCAAGTCATGTCGGTAAACGACGTTCCCGCATCGGCCGAGCGGATGAAGGCGCGGCCGTTTGTTGTGTGGCCGTAGCTGCCGTAGGAGTACGACCCACCTAGATAGACGACGTCCGACTTGCCGGGCGGAGAATACACTACGTTGTCATACCAGCACTGACCCGTGCAGTAGCCGATGTTTTGCGACGTCGTTAAGTCGGCAAATACTGCCGCTCCGGCGGCGTCGTTAGTGCGGTAAAATCGCGCTCGATTCGCGCCCGCGTCGCTTCCGGTGCCCTCGCCTACGTACATCCGAGTAAATCCGCCTGTGATTGGTGCCACTGCGAATTCAGCGCGATCATCGCTCCTAGCAGTCGTCAGCGCCGCCTTGATCTGGGTCCAAGTGACACCACCGTCGGTCGACCGCCAAACACCTCCACTTCCGGCGACATTTTGGGGACCGAACGCACCCCCGTAGAGGATTTTGTTCGTCGTCCCGTTCCAGCCCGGATCGAGCGCCACGTGGTTCGAGCCGCGAATGGTTGCTTTGGGATTCGTTCCGTCGCACACCGCAGGACAACCGTCGCCGCCGTCCCAGATAAAGCTAAACGTCGCGCCGCCGTCCGTCGATTCAAAGAGGCCGAAAGGCGGCCTCGGCGTCGGCGGGTTTGAAGTTCCACCACCGGTAACGGAGCTCACCCCCCGCACGCCGCGTGAAGACGAGACGTAGAGATGGCTCGCGTTTGTTGGGTCAACAACGATCGAGCTGATCGAGCGACCGAGGAACGCGTTGCCGGGGCCGTATGTGCCGTTTGACCCGGTCCCTGGTGAGAACGTCGTGATGGGGCCAATCGTCGCAGCCAGCTGCGTCCACGTATTTCCGCCGTCGGTCGATTTCCAGATGCCAAGACCAGCTTCTGAATCACCAGAGGCATTCGCCTCGCCCGTCCCAGCGTAGAGAGTGTTGTTCTGTGCGTCGTACATTAACGTCCCGATCGCGTTCGTGCCGAAGCTGTCCGAAACAAACGTCCAGTTGGCTCCAGAGCCTGAAAGAGCATTGCTGGTCGCCCAGACGCCACCGCCTGCGGCCCCAGCCCAAACCCGACAGCGGCTTTTACTGCAATTGGGATCTATCGCAAGCGCAGTGATCCGACCAGAAGTGAAATATTCAACTCCGCTGAAGGTCAGAATATCTGGAACATCCGCCTTGCTCGGACCGATCAACTGCCACGCACCAACTGAGGGCCTCCCCATGGACATATGCTGGACTTGTCTGAAGCCTGTTATTGCATTCAGGGTCGCTTGCATCGGTACGTCCTTCGCCGGATACGCGCGATGCGCGTAGTCTTCCAGAGCTGCTAACAGTGGCCCGCGGTCGCGGTCGAGACCAGGCAGTGTGCGCTTGTTGCCGCCCGCTTCATCCCGATCGCCTCGGAATTTATTTATGGCGCGAAGCCGATCTTGCGATGAAACCAGTGTTGGAGTGGGCGGTTTTATCGCGACGAAAGCCATTGCTACTGCCGCGGACAAGAGTGTACCGGCACTTGCGAAGCGCACAGCTGCGAAGAAACGATTTCGGCTGAACAAACGAGGAGTTTTCATAGTTATTGAGGCTGAATATCAGTTGAATTTTTAGCGAGTTTGAGAGGGTGACATTTCCAAGCTAAGAACAACATCGTCAAGGCTTTTAACATTACGTTTTTGTAATGCCGGAACCGCGACTGATGCTGCTGTGACAATCAGAAAATCATCGCGCTGGCGGTGACCTCAGTAACTACGACTCATCCCTGAGTATTTCTGCTTTCAAACTCTTCCGTACCCTTCATCCTTGTTGCTGATGAAGATTCTTTTTACCGGCATTCTAGGCGGGATTGTCATGTTTGTGTGGACGTCAATCGCTCACATGGCACTGCCTCTGGGCGAAGCTGGAATCCGCGAAATTCCAAACGAATCGGCCGTTCTCAGCGCATTGCAAAGCAATATGGGCGACCAGACCGGTCTTCATATTTTTCCCGGTCCTGGCGTGGGCAAAAATGCGACTCGACAGGAAAAGAACGAAGCGATGAAACACATGGCGGAAAAAATGGCGGCGAATCCTTCCGGTATTCTGATGTATCATCCGCCCGGTCGTCCGTTCACGTTTGGCAAATGGCTCAGCATCGAATTCGGCACCGAACTGCTCCAAGCCATTTTGGTCGTATTCCTTTTGGCCCAAACGCGCATCGCGAGCTTTGCCGGCCGGGTCGGTCTCGCGCTGATTATTGGCGTCCTCGCCGCAGTCGCGACCAATGTCTCCTACTGGAACTGGTACGGCTTCCCATGTGTTTACACTGCCAGCTACATGCTCATTCAGATCGTCGGCTTTCTCCTCGTGGGAATTGTTGCTGCGCTGCTCTTGCCAAAGCGCGTTCCTGCAGCGTGAAGAGTGTTAACTGAGAACTGATCCCTGAAGAACTGACGCAAATCGCTAAGATTTCGCGCGAAGTTCCCGCACCGTCAGTGCCGGTCTGCCACGCACAGTTCCGTATGTTGCCTCAGCTTTGTCATCGCTGCGTCTGAAGCGTCGTTCCCTGGCTGTGTTCTCCGCTGTCCATCTCGCACCAGCGGCATTTGCCTTCAGGAATCTCGTGATCTCTTTTTCGGAGAGATCCGTGCCCTTCACGTGGAAATAAGTCTCCGAAACGCTCCGGTCGTTCGCAAAGATTACCAGGTAGAGATAGCGATCCTTGTGGTATAGCACGCTTACTGTCCCGTCGTCGCGCAGGCGCCGCTCGGCTATTGAGCCATACGCATCTTCGATTTTGTCGCTGTCCTGGCCCAAGCTCGCCAAAGCCCCGCTCGCCGTTGCAAGAATGCTCAGGAGAATGACGGCACAATATTTAACAGCTGCGCCAAATCGATCGGTTGCAATCGCGTTCGTTGGTTTCATCG
>Ga0222623_10000064_pt1 | contig 25681 bp, 28 predicted proteins | sample PLMtaG_FD_177336 | JGI IMG/M metagenome (GOLD analysis project Ga0222623, IMG submission 177336) | Groundwater sediment microbial communities from an aquifer in East River, Colorado, USA - PLM2_30_coex | ecosystem: Environmental > Terrestrial > Soil > Riparian zone | place: USA: East River...
CCGCGATCAGCGCGCCGGAGCCACGCCAGATCGTCATCCAGCCGTGGGACCGCGGTCTGATCAAGGCGATCGAGAAGGCGATCCTCGCCTCCGATCTCGGACTCACGCCGGGCAACGACGGCGCGGTCATACGACTCAACATCCCGGCGCTCAACGAGGAGCGCCGGCGCGAGCTCGTGAAGCAGCTGCATAAGAAGGTCGAGGATGGCCGCGTCGAGATCCGGACGTTACGGCGCCACGCGCACGATGAGCTCAAATCGAAGGAGAAGAGCTCCGGCGTGACGACCGATGAGGTGAAGCGCGTCGAGGCGCAGCTCCAGAAACTCACCGACCGGTACATCCTCACCGCCGACGAGATCGGGCAGGCGAAGGAGAAGGAGATTCTCTCCGTTTGACCGCCGCCGTCCCGCGGCATCTCGCGATCGTGATGGACGGCAATCGGCGGTGGGCGCGCAAGAAGCATCTACCCGCGATCGCGGGACATCGTGCGGGCGTCGACACCATCCGGCGGACGCTGCGCGCGGCCCGCGAGCGCGGCGTCGAGTACCTCACCCTCTACAGCTTCTCGACCGAGAACTGGTCGCGCGACGAGGAGGAGGTCGGAGCGCTCATGGCACTTCTCGAGGAGACGATCCGCCGCGAGACCAAGACGCTCGTCGAAGACGGCGTCCGTCTCATGGTGATCGGCCGGCTGCACGAGCTCTCCGATCGCCTGCAGCGCGCAATCGCCGGCGCCGTGAAGGAAACGTCTGTGGGGACCCGCGGAGTCATGACGCTCGCGTTCAACTACGGCGGGCGCGCTGAGATCGTCGACGCGGTGAAGCGCCTCGTCGCGGACGGTGTCCAGCCATACCAGATCGACGAGGCCGCGATCGCGAAGCGGCTGTACGCGCCCGAGCATCCCGACCCCGATCTTCTGATCCGCACCGGTGGCGAGCTCCGCGTTTCGAACTTCCTCCTGTGGGAGGTCGCGTACTCCGAGATGTGGGCGACGCAGGTGCTGTGGCCGGACTTCTCGGTGGCCGACCTCGACGCGGCGCTTGAGTCCTACGCGAAGCGCGAGCGGCGTTTCGGCCGCTAGTGCAGGACCTGCCGCGCCGGACGATCACCGCGGTCGTCTACGCGGCGGTCGTCCTGCTCGCCGTCGCCGCGCCGCCTATCGTTTTTTGGGCGCTGCTGGTCATCGTCGCCGTGCTCGGCCTGACCGAGCTTCTCGAGTTACGAACGGGTCGGCCGTCTCTGGCGCTCGGAGCATTGTTCTTTGTTGGCCTCGCCTGTATGGGAGGTCTGCGAGAGCTCGGCGCGATCGGTGCACGTCACGGCACCGCGGGGGATCTACCCGTGTGGCTCTTTCTGGCCGTGTTGCCGACCTGGGCGGCCGACGTAGCCGCCTACCTCGTGGGGTCCACGATCGGCGGTCGGAAGCTTGCGCCCCTGATCAGTCCGGGCAAGACGTGGGAGGGGACGATCGCCGGCTTCGCCGCGGGCGCACTGGTAGTTCTTGCCGTCGCCGCGACCTTCGGGCTTCCGCGGGTGCCGGCCGCGATCGCGGCGCTCGGGATCGGACCAGTTGGGCTCGCCGGCGATCTGCTCGAGTCGTACGTCAAGCGTCGAACGGGCGTCAAGGACTCCGGAACGATTCTGCCTGGGCACGGCGGCGTACTCGACCGTGTCGACAGTCTCGTCGCCGCATCCACGTTCGTCTTGCTGGTCTATGTCGGGTGGTCCGCATCGCAGCTTGGTGGCGAGGGCGGTCTCGACCGATTCTGAGCACACACGAGCGGCGGCCGCGCCGTCTGGGATGATGGAGTTGTGACCTCTCCAATAAGGGTCGCGATCCTCGGTGCGACTGGATCCATCGGGCGACAAGCGCTCGATGTGGTGCGCGCGCATCCCGAGCGCCTGCGGGTTGTCGCGCTCGGCGCGAACAGCAACGTCGACAAGCTGCGCGAGCTGGCGGTGGAGTTCCCGACCGCGCGGACCGCGCTCGGTCCCAACGCTCTCGTCGCGCTCGCGACCGATCCCGATGCGGACCTCGTCCTCATCGCAACACCCGGCGTCGCCGCGCTCCGCGCGACCATCGCGGCTCTCGATGACGGCAAGTGCGTCGCGCTCGCGAACAAGGAGGTCCTCGTCGCCGCCGGCCATCTGATCCGTCGCCTGTCCGGCGGGGCGGGAGACCGCCTTCGCCCGGTCGACAGCGAGCACAACGGACTCTGGCAATGTCTGGTGGGCGAGGATCTCGCGAAGGTGCGTCGCGTCGCTCTCACCGCCTCCGGGGGCGCGTTCCGCGAGGTGCCGCTCGAAGCGCTTCCTGGCGTCACGCCGCAGCACGCGCTGCGTCATCCGACCTGGAAGATGGGGCCGAAGGTCACGATCGATTCGGCCACGCTCGTGAACAAGGGCTACGAGGTCGTGGAAACGCGCTGGCTGTACGGCCTCGGGTACGAGCGGATCGACGTCGTCTACCACCCGGAGAGCGTCGTGCACGCGCTCGTCGAATACGTCGACGGCAGCGTGAAAGCACAGCTCGCCGAACCGGACATGCGACTGCCGATCCAGTACGCGCTCCTGTGGGACCGCGCGCCGTCGCCCGCGCCACGCTTCAATTGGAGCGCCGATCGCACGCTGCACTTCGGCGAGATCGACGTGGCGCGCTACCCCTGCTTCGCCGTCGTCTTGGAGACCGCGCGCTCGGGCGACCTCGGTGCGATGGTGGGACTCTCGGCCGCCGACGAGATCGCGGTCGAGCGCTTCCTGCGCGGAGACATCCCGTTCACCGATATCGCCGCGCTTCTCCGTCGCGGCGCAGACCTCGGCGCCCGTGCGAAACAGTCACGCGAGCCTGATCTCGAAGAGATCGTCGCGATCGACGCTTCGGTCCGCGCGTCCCTGGCCACGCCGGCGGCGGTCGCCTGATGGGGGGGCTGATCCAGTTCTTCATCGATAACCCGCTCGCGATCCCGCTCTTCCTCGTGATGTTCACCCTGATCATTGCGGTGCACGAGTTCGGTCACTACATCACCGCGCGTCTCCTGGGCATGCGCGTGCTCGAGTTCGCATTCGGGTTCCCGCCGCGGATCTTTGCCATCCGCCGAGGCGGAATCGACTACAGCGTCAACGCGATCCCGTTCGGCGGGTTCGTGCGCATCCTCGGGCAGGACGATTTCTCCATCGAGCAGCAGGGGGCGGGGGATCCCGGCTCCTTCACGTCGAAGCCATGGTGGGCCCAGGCCATCGTCCTCGCCGCCGGCGTCGCCATGAACTTCGTCCTCGCGATCGTCGTGCTGACCGCGGCGTTCATGATCGGGACGGAAGCGCCGACCGACGTCGTCAGGGTCGCAGAGGTCGCGCCAGGGTCACCGGCGGAAGCCGCGGGGATCCAGCCGCTCGACATCGTGCGGACCATAGACGGCCAAATGGTCACGCGTACCACGGACCTGCGGACATATATCTTCGCCCACGCCGGCAAGGAAGTGAGCATCGTTCTCGAACGCGACGGGACGACGATCGGCCCGCTAAAAGTCGTGCCGCGCCCGACACCGCCGGCCGACGAAGGCCCATTAGGTGTCAGGCTCGAGGACGTCACGACGCCGCCAGTCGCGCTGGGGCCGCCGCAAGCCTTCGTGCAAGCCGTTCGGCTTACAGGCGATGTCGTCAGGCAGATCGTGGATTTACCCGGTCAGCTGCTTTCGCGACCGGCGAACGAGCCCGGGCCACCGCCGGTGGGCGGCCCGATCCAGATCTTTCTAGTGACCGCGGCGGTCTCACAGCTCGGCGCCGCGGCATTTCTCAAGCTGATCGGGGTCATCTCGGTGAACCTCGGTGTGCTCAACATCATCCCGTTCCCGGGACTCGATGGGGGACGGCTCTTCTTCGTGCTCCTGTCGGCCGCGCTACGCCGGAGGCTCTCGCCCCAGGTGGAGGCCGCGATCCACGCGGTCGGGTTCGTCCTCCTGCTTGGCCTGCTCGTCGTCGTGAGCATCGCCGACATCCGCCGCGCCGCCGGAGGCTAGCCCCCGAGCCGTTGGGCGAACATCCAGCGATGTCCTTCAAGATCCTCGACGCGGTACTGGCGCTGCCGTTCGTTCGTCTCGGGCTCGCTCAGGATCTTCGCGCCGCCCCGCTTCGAGCGGCCGAAGTGCGTGTCGACGTCGTCGATGTACACGACGAGGCCGTCGACGATGAACGAGGTCTCGAGCCACTGCCGCGCGAGCGCGCAGGCCTGTGCATGACGGCGCGGGCCCTGATAGGCGTCGCTCGGATGACCGACGAGGACGGTCGCTCCGTCGAGCTCGAGCACGACGTCGGTCACGGTGCCCACGCCATCGTGAAAACGTTCGGCCTCTCGGAAGCCGAAGACCTTGCTGATCCACTCGGCCGCGAGGCCCGCATCCTCGTACGCGAGCATCGGGATGACGCGCTGCTCAGCCATGGTCGGCCTCCTTGTCTTCGCAACAAATGATGCACTCGCGCGGCTCAGACAACGCGGTCATCATGCCCGAATGACCGAGGCCGTCGTCGACGTCCGCGAGCTGCGCAAGACGTTCCAAGTCACGGAGCGCGAGGAGGGCCTCGCCGCGACGCTCCGCTCATTCGTGAAGCGCCGGCGCAAGGACGTGAACGCGGTGGCGGGCATCACGTTCCGGATCGACCCGGGTGAGGTCGTCGGCTTCCTCGGGCCGAACGGGGCGGGGAAGACCACCACGCTGAAGATGCTGGCAGGTCTGCTCCATCCCAGCGCGGGCGAGGCACGCGTCCTCGAGTTCGTGCCCTGGCGGCGCGAGAACGCGTACCTAAAGCAGATGACCCTGCTCATGGGCAACCGGTCCCAGCTGGTCTGGGATATCCCGGCCGCCGACAGCTTCCGGGTGCTCCAGGAGATCTACCGCGTGCCGGACCAGCAGTTCCGCGCGACCCTGACGGAGCTCACCGAGCTCCTCGAGCTACAGGACCTCGTGCACAAGCCGGTGCGGAATCTTTCGCTCGGCGAGCGCATGAAGGTGGAGTTCGCGGCCGGGCTCATTCACTCGCCGAGCGTGGCGTTTCTCGACGAGCCCACGATCGGACTCGACGTCTCGATGCAGGTGCGCATCCGCCGGTTCGTCGCCGAGTACAACCGACGGACCGGCGCCACGATCCTCCTGACCAGCCACTACATGGACGACGTCGTCGCGCTCTGCAAGCGCGTCATCGTCATTCACCGCGGTCGGCTCCTCTACGACGGCCCGCTCGCCGACCTCGCGGAACGCATGGCGCCGTACAAGGTGATCGTCGTCACGCTGCATAACGGCGCAGCCGCCACGACCGACCTCGCCGGGTACGGCAACGTCGTGGCGGCGGACGAGGGCCGCGTGACGCTGAGGGTCGACCGACAGGTCGCACCGGAGCGCACGGCGCGTCTGGTGAATGACCTCGGGGACCGGCTCGCGGACATCTCGGTCGAGGATCCTGCGATGGAGGAGGTCATCGACCGCGTGTTCACGTCGGAGCAGACAACGGTGACTCCATGATCCGCACGTATCGGGCCCTTCTGGTGGCTCAGCTCCAATCGGCCTCGCAATACCGCATTCAATCGGTCCTCTGGATGCTCCTCGAGGTCGTCCGCCCGGTCATCTTCCTGGCGGCGTGGGTCGCGGTCGCGAACGCCCAAGGCGGGCGCGTCGGGTCGTATGACGTGCGCGACTTCGCCGCCTACTACATCTCGCTGACGTTCGTTCTTCAGATCGTGTTCAGCTGGAACGCATACGACTTCGAGTTCGAGGTCCGCCAGGGCCGCCTTTCGCCGAAATTGCTGCGGCCTCTCCATCCGATCCACTACGCGATCGTGGAGAACTTCGTCTGGAAGCTGACGACGTTCATTCCGCTCGTCATCTGTCTGGTGATCGTCGCCCTCACCTTCGACGTGCGTTTTCGCACGACTCCGGCGCACCTGCTTCTCTTCGTGCCGAGCGTGGCTCTGGGCGCGGCATTGAGCTTCCTCTCGGGCTGGGTTATCGCGACCACCGCGTTCTGGACGACGCGGGTCCACGCGGTGTCGACGTTGTGGGACCGCGGTGTTTTCATCTTCGCCGGAATGATCGCGCCGCTCGCGCTGCTCCCCGGTGTTCTGCAAACGCTCTCGCTCGTGTTGCCCTTCGGCTACATGCTCGGCGTACCTGCCGAGATCCTGCGCGGCGGGGTCGACGTCCAAACGGCCCTGGTCCTCATGGGAGGACAAGCGATCTGGGTGGTCGTCTTCTACGTCGCGTATCAGCGCGTCTGGCGCGCCGGAGTTCGTCAGTACAGCGCGGTCGGCGCCTGATGACGCGCTATCTGCGGCTCCTGCGTCTCTTCTTCAGCACCGACCTGCAGTACGAGCTCGAATACCGCACGAACCTGGTGCTCGACATCGTCCAGACGGTCGTGATCATGGCGACGAGCATCGGCGCGATCCTCGTGCTCTTCAGCTACACCGACGTCCTGAATGGGTGGAACCTGGCCGCGATGCTGGTTCTGCTGGGATGCTTCTACCTCGTTCAGGGCTTCGGGGAGCTCGTCCTCGCGCCAAGCTTTGAGAAATTCATGGAGCACGTTCGGCTGGGCACGCTCGACTTCGCGCTGCTCAAGCCCGTCTCGGCGCAGTTCCTCGTTACCCTCCGGCAATTTCGCGTGACGAACCTGGCCCAGATGGCGCTCGGTGGAGTCGTGATCGCGGTCGGGCTCGGTCGTCTCCCACGCGTCGGGATTTCTGAGGGCCTAGGTTTCGCCGTGGCGGTCGTATGCGGCTTCGTGCTGGTCTATGCGCTGCTCCTGGCGCTCTCGACGCTCGCGTTCTGGTTCGTTCGTGTCGACAACCTCATGGCGCTGTACTGGGCGTTCCTCGACGCGGGCCGGTTCCCGGTCGACATCTATCCGGGCTGGCTTCGCGTGACGCTCTCGAGCGCGGTGCCGATCGGCGTCGCTGTGACCGTGCCCGCTCAGGTCATCTCCGGTCGCCTGGACTTTTTCGGCCTCGCGGCGCTCGTCGCAGGCACGCTCGTCGCGTTCGTCCTGGCCTCGCGGTTCTGGCACATCGGCCTGCGGTCGTACACGGGGGCGAGCGCGTGAGCGAACCCAAACCGCCGGCGCAAGGCGTGGACGTCGGCAAACTTCTCCGCGAGCCTCCGCCCGAAACACAGCCTTCGCCTGCTCCAAGGGAGACCGAGCCGCGGACGGGCCGCATCCCTGCGCGGATGAGCTTCGTGACCCTCGCCGTGCGCGATATGCCAGCCATGACGCGCTTCTACCGGCAATTCGGCTGGCCGGAGTCGAAATTCAGCGACGAGAGTTTCGTCGCGTTCCAGACGAGTGGCGCGGTGCTCGGGCTGTTCCCCGCGACGAACTACGAGAAGGAGTTCGGGGCTCCGCCCGCGCGGGGCGTCTTCAAGGGATTCGTGCTCGCGATCAATCTCGAGGACGGCGCGCGCGTGGACGCGGCGTACGAGACGATGAAGAGGTTCAAGGACATACGCCTCATGGGTGAGCCGAAGGACCTCTCGTTCGGCGGTCGCGGATTCGAGTTCGTCGATCCCGAGGGAAACGCGTGGGAGGTCGTCTGGGCCGAGGACACGTCCTTCGACGAGCGCGGCGGCCTCATCTTTCCCTAGGGCTCGTACTCGCGCCACCGCTCGGGGACGGTCGGAATGCGCCAACTCGGATCGGGCCGCCACGTTCGCCATCGGTCGAGCGAGCCCATCTGGCGGACGGCCTGCGCCGCGCGCTCGCCGTCGGCACGGATCTGGACCGCCCGCGCCGCGTCGAGTCGTCCTTGCTCCACGACCCACGCGAGCTCGTCCTCGTCCTTCCACTCCCAGTCGTCACCGTCCGGGCCGGCGACGAGATCGAGGTACACATCGCGCGAGTCGAACCCGATCGCCGTGCGAAGCCACGGGTCCTCGAGATTGATGTATCGCCACGCGAGCTCCAAGGTCTCAGCGTCGAACGCGAGCCAAAGCGAGTACGGATCTCCCGAGCGATACAGGCGAACGACGTTGGTGCGTCTCCACGTTACGTCGGCGTGACCTCCGTCCCAAAGCACGATGAAGCGATTTCCCGGCCCGCCTCGCTCACCGGTACGCCGTTTGCCGACGGTGCCGGCCGGGATGTACAAGACGGTCTCGTCTTCGCCGTCTCTCACGACCGTCCAGGGCCACACGGTCTGGACGATCCGCTCCTTTCGGTCGATCGAGCGCCATACGACGCTCTCGCCGGGGGCGAATAACTTCACCGGAGCACTCTTACACTTTGACTGTGAGCACCATGAACGTCGACCTCAACCTGCCCGAGGACCGCGCCTCGCCGCGGCCCCGGCGCAAGTCCAAGCGCGTCTGGGTGGGCGGCACCGCCATCGGCGACGGAGCTCCCGTTGCAGTCCAGTCGATGTGCACGACGCTGACCCACGACGTCGACGCGACGATCCGTCAGATCGAGCTCCTGCAGGAAGCCGGCTGCGAGATCGCGCGCGTGGCGGTCCCCGACAAGCGTGGCGGCGAGGCCCTCAAGGAGATCGTCCGCCGCTCGATCCTGCCGATCGTCGCGGACATCCACTTCGACTACCGGCTCGCGCTCATGGCGCTCGAGGCGAAGGTCCACAAGCTCCGGCTGAACCCCGGGAACATCCACAACAAGGACGGCGTGCGCGAGGTCGTGAGGCGCGCGAAGGAGCAGGGGACCCCGATCCGCATCGGCGTGAACCACGGCTCGATCGGCGACCGCGAGCCGGGCGACATCCGCGACGAATCGCAGCGCATGGTCGACCTCGCTCTGAGCGAGATCCGGATCCTCGAGGACCTCGACTTCGACGACATCGTCGTGTCGGTCAAGGCGTTCGACGTGCCGGTGATGATCGCGGCGTACCGCCGCCTAGCGAAGGCGGTCCCGTATCCGCTGCACCTCGGGGTCACCGAGGCCGGCACCGCGCTTTCGGGCTCGATCCGCTCCGCGGCGGGCATGAGCGTCCTGCTCTACGAAGGGATCGGCGACACGATTCGCGTCTCGCTCAGCGAAGATCCCGTCGTCGAAGTGAAGGCCGCGTTCGATCTCCTGAAGTCGCTCGGGCTGCGCGATCAGGGGCTCACGCTCGTCGCGTGCCCATCGTGCGGTCGCGCGGACATCGACCTCATTCCGCTCGCGAAGGTCGCCGAGGAGCGCCTGCGCGCGCTGCCCGTGCCGATGAAGGTCGCGGTGATGGGCTGCGAGGTGAACGGTCCGGGCGAGGCGAAGGATGCCGATGTCGGGATCGCGGGCGGAGTGGGGAAGGGCGCGATCTTCCGCAAGGGAAAGATCGTCGGCACGTACCCCGAGGACAAGCTGATGGACGGCCTGCTCGCCGAGATCGACAAGATCCTCATCGAGAACGGCAAAGAGCCCTACTCGCAGAAGGCGCCCAAGCTCTCGCACGAAGGGCAGCTGACCCCGGGGCGAAGTGTCCCAGCAGGACAGCGCACCTAAGCCGGACGGCGTTCAACCCGGCGTCGTCTCGGTTGGGCGCGCCGGGCTCGCGAACGTCGATTTCCGGAAGGCGCGCTTCGACAAGTTCCAGCTCACCGTCGGCAACTTCGTGGCCTGCGACTTTCGCGGCGTCCGGCTCGACGAGAAGTTCGCACCCTTCTTCGTGACCCGGCCGCGGAGCACGTTCACGTCGTGCAAATTCGACGGCGCTGACCTCCGTCAGGTCACGCCGGAGGGCACCCGCTTCGAGAAGTGCTCTTTCGACGACGCGCGGCTCGACGGCTGGACCCCCGTGCGTGCTGAGTTCATCGAGTGCCGCTTCGCGGGAAAGGTCGTCAGCGTCACCTTCAGCGGCCGGCCGGCGGGGCCCGGCTCGACCCGGATCGACCCGGTCCGATCCAAGAACGAGTTTCGAGGCAACGACTTTCGCGACGCGCAACTCATCGACACGGTGTTCGTGTTTGGGATCGCCCTCGAGCAGCAACGCTGGCCGGAGGGAGATACGTACGTGCGCCTGGACAAGTTCCACCGCCGGCTTGAGGCCGCGCGAGCCGACATTCTGGGGTGGGAGGCCGGCGAGATGCGTACCGCCGGCCTCGCCATGCTCCAGTCCCTCGCGCAGCGCTGGCAGGACCAGCGCGAGATCATCGGGATGCGCGTCAGTCCCGCCGTGAAGGCCGCCCCGCGCATTCAGATCCGCGTCTGGGACGCGCTCGAGCACGCCAAGGTGTGAGGACGCTCAGTCCGGGAGCTTGAGCTCCATCCCCGGCTGGATCAGGTCTGGGTTCTTGCCGATGAGGTCCTTGTTCAGCTCGTAGATCTCCCGCCAGCGGTTCGCGTCACCGAGCTCCTGTTTCGCGATCGCCGAGAGGTTGTCGCCGCTGTCCACGGTGTACGTCTTGGTCTTGGTCGGCACCTTCTCCAGATTGGCGTCCGAGAAGTCCATCTTGGGCATCTCGTAGGTCTTCGGCGCGTAGTCGGGTTTGGTTTCCTTGTCGTCTGGCATTTTCGGCCTCCTGTTCGAGTCAGGTAACAGCAGACCGGGTGCCAAGCCCTAATCCACCTTCATCTTCGGGTCGAGCGCGTCCCGCAGTCCGTCTCCGAGGAAGTTGAAGCAGATGAGCGTCACCGCCAGAACGACTGCCGGGAAGAGGAGCTCGTGTGGAAACGCGCGCATGTTGCGGACGCCTTCGGCGATGAGGATGCCCCAGCTGGGGAGGGGCGGGCGCACGCCGAGACCAAGAAAGGAGAGGCCCGCTTCCGTCGCGATCGCGCCAGGAATGCCGAACGTCGCCGCGACGATCACCGGCGCGAGCGTGTTCGGAAGGAGGTGCCGCAGGATGATCCGTCCGTTCGTGGCTCCCGTCATCCGCGCCGCCTCGATGAACTCTTTCTCCTTGAGTGACAGCACCTGTCCCCGCACGAGGCGCGCAACGGTCAGCCAGGAAACCAGTCCCAGCGCGATGAACACACCGAGAAGCCCGCCAGTGATTCCGTCGAGGCTCCCGATTACCGCGAGGAGGGGGCCTTGCGGCTGGTCGAGCACCGCTCGCAGGTATGTGATCACGACGATGACAAGCAGCAGGCTCGGAAATGCCAGGAGCACGTCGACCGCGCGCATGATCAGAACGTCGAGCCAACGGCCGAAGAATCCGGCCATGAGACCGAGCGGAACGCCAACGAGCAGCACGATGAGGACATCGACGACCGCGACCGCGAGGGAGATGCGGCTTCCAAAGATCAGGCGGCTCAGCTCGTCGCGGCCGAGCCCATCCGTTCCGAACAGGTGCCCTGGGCCCGGGCCGAGGTCGGTGTTGTCGAGGTCCTGTTGCTCGAAGGAATAGGGCGCGACGACGTTCGCGAAGACGGCGATGAACAGCAAGAGGACGATGAACACGAGGCTGACCACCGCCGCGCGGTTTTGGACGAGGCGGTGCCAGGCATCGCGCCACAGGCTGGCGGGCCGGCGGATCGGGACGGGCGCGTCGAGCGTCGCGGCGCGGGTGCTCATCGGTACCGGATCCGTGGGTCGAGGAATCCATACGAGAGATCGACGAGAAGGTTCACCAGCGAGATGAGCAGCGCGAAGACGAGCACGATGCCGAGGAGCAGCGGATAGTCGCGGCCGCTCACGCTGTCGACGAACTGACGACCGATTCCGGGCACGCTGTAGATCCGCTCCACGAAAAACGCGCCGGTGATGACGTTCGCGAGGGTGACCCCGGCGACCGTGACGACCGGGATGAGCGCGTTCTTCATCGCGTGACGCACGACGACGGCGGTCTCGGTCAATCCCTTCGCGCGCGCCGTCCGAATGAAGTCCTGGCCGTGCACCTCTAACAGACTCGATCGCGTATACCGCGCCAGGATCGCGGCCGGGCCGAGGCCGATCGCGAGGATCGGGATGATCGCGCGCGAGTCGAAGATCCCCTCCCAACCGCCGGTCGGGAGCCATCCGAGCCCGATCGAGAAGAAAACGATAAGGAGCGACACGCGCACGAACGGCGGCGTCGCGAGGCCGGTGACGGTGATGAGCGAGGAGACGTAGTCGATCCAGGTGTTGTGCTTCACCGCCGCGAGCGCGCCGAGCGGGACGCCGACGATGATGGCGAACAGCATCGACGCCAGCCCGAGCTGCGCCGAGACGGGGAGCGTCGCGCCGATGATCTCCGAAACCGAACGCTCCACGCTGCGGTAGGAGGGACCGAGGTCACCATGCAGGACGTTCACGAGGTAGTCGACGTACTGCTTGGGCAGCGGATCGTCGAGGTGGTACTGACGCGCGAGGTTCTCCTTGACCGCCGCCGGTAGGGGCTTGTCGCTCTCGTCCCACGGGCTCCCGGGCGTGGCGTGGACGAGGATGAACGTGAGCGTGAAGACCACGAAGAGGCTGGGAAGGACCCAGAGGAGCCGCCGCAGAACGTAGGTCGTCATCTGGTCAGTCCGAATGGGGCGGAGGCCGGATTCGTGCCGGCCTCCGCCACAGAACTATTTCTTCACGCGAACGAGGTAGCCCTGGATGCGTCCGAGCACGCGGTAGTGGTTGAGGCCCTCGACGTAGGGCTTGATCAGGTCAAAGCGCGCCCAGTGGTAGACGGTGATGTAGGGCGCTTCGGTGTTGATGATCTTGTCGGCGCTCTCGTACGTCGCCTTCCGCTTGGCCACGTCGTTCTCTTTCAGGCCCTGGTCGATGAGATTGTCGAACTCGCTGTTCTTCCAGTGCGCGTAGAAGAAGTCGGCCTTCGAGTGGAACAGCAGGTTGTACCAGTTGTTCGGGTCCTCGTAGTCGGAGCCCCAGCCGCTCACATACATGTTGAAGGGCTGGTCCTTCCGCGTCGTGCGCCAGTTGTCGAAGGCCTTGTCCTCCATCGGTTCGAGCACGATGTCGATGCCGAGGGTGGACTTCCAGATCCCCTGCACCGCTTCGGCGATGGCCTTCGACTCCGCGGCGCCGCTGGCGAAGGTGAACTTCACGTTCGCCGGCCAGTTCTTCCCGTCGGGATAGCCCGCCTCAGAGAGCAGCTGCTTCGCCTTGGCAACGTCATACCCGAGCGCGTTCTCCTTCTTCTGCCCCGGGACGCCCGGCGCGACGATGGAGACGGAGTTGAAGTACGCGTCCTTCAGCACGACCTCGTTCAGGCGCTTCGCGTCCGTCGCCAGGCTGAGCGCCTGCCGGACCTTCACGTTGTTCAGCGGCGCGTTGGTCGTGTCGAGGATGATCCACTGCGAGCCCTGCCGCTCGAACTTCTTCAGCTCCTTGCTCAGCGTCCCGTCGGCCTTCGCGCGCGTGATGTCGGCGCCGACCAGGACGGCTCTGTCGACCTCGCCGGCTTCGTAGGCGAGGACCGACTTCGTCGCGACGTCGTCGTAGAGCGTCCAGACGATCGTGTCAGGCCCGTTGTTCTCGCCCCAGTAGTTGGGGTTCTTCTCGACGGTCATGCTCTGTTCTGGCTTCCACTCGACGAGCCGGTAGTGCCCGTTCGAGATGAACGTGTCCTTGGTGAGCGTCCACTTGTCGCCGTTCTTGTCGATCGTGTCCTTGCGCACCGGGTACGCGGTCCAGGTGGCCGCAAGGTGCATGAAGAACGGCGCGGGTCGCTCGAGCGTGACCACGAGGGTCCGGTCGTCGCTGGCCTTCACGGACATGGCGTCCGCGGTGCCCTTGCCCGTACCGAACGCCTCCGCGCCCTTCACCGGCCAGAGGGTCTGCGCGTAGCGCGACTTCGTGGCCGGATCGGTCGCGCGCTTCCAGGCGTACTCGAAGTCGGACGCCTTGAGCGCCTGGCCATCGGACCACTTGAGCCCCGACCGAAGGTTGAACGTGTACGTCAGACCGTCCGGCGAGATCGTCCACTTCTCAGCCTGGCCGGGCTTGATCTCACCGGTGACCTGGTCGACGTACGCGAGCGCCTCGAACATGTTCTGGATCTGCTCGAGGCCCGCTCCGCCCGAGCTAATGCCGGGATCCATCGTGTTCACGATCTTCGCGGCCTCGGGGAGCCGCAGCGTCGTTTGTTTCGCGCCGCCGCCCGACGGACTCGGCGTTCCCGAGCTCGACGGCGTGCAGGCGGCGACCGCCAGGACAACGAGTAGCGATAGCGCGATCAGCTTCCTCATGCACTTGCTCCTTGCGGGAAAACCCGCCCCCAACGCCGGGAAGGATACGCACAGGGAAAAGCGTGTCCCGGTGGACGGCTAGACTGCCACTCGATGACACGTCACCGAGGGTTGCCGCACCGAGTCCCGCGTTAGCCGGCGCGCTTTCGCGCCGGCCTTCCCGACCGTCTACCTAAATATGACCCTCGGAGTTCAGCGATGAGACAGTCGAAGCTCTTTGGCCGTACCTTGCGCGAGGCCCCCGCAGAGGCCCAGACCCCCGGGCACCGCCTGATGCTGCGCGCCGCGATCGCCCGGCCGCTCGCGGCCGGCCTCTACACGTGGCTGCCCCTTGGATTCCGCGTCCAAACGAAGGTCGAGCAGATCATCCGCGAGGAACAAGATCGGATCGGCGCCCAGGAGATGGAGATGCCGGTCTTGACGCCGGCCGAGACCTGGAAGCAGACCGGCCGCTGGGAGATGCTTGAGCCGATCACGTTCCGGACGACCGATCACAACGGCCGTGAGTTCATGGTGAGCTACACGCACGAAGAGTTCGCGCACCTCCACGCCATGCAGGAGATCCAGAGCTACAAGCAGCTGCCGCAGATCGTCTATCACTTCCAGTCGAAGGGACGCGACGAGGCGAGGCCCCGCGCGGGTCTGCTTCGTCTGCGCGAGTTCGTCATGAAGGACGCGTACAGCTTCGACGTCGATCAGGCCGGCCTCGAGAAGAGCTACGCCGCCGAGTACGGAGCCTACGAGCGCACGTTCAAGCGGATGGGCCTCGACGCGATCAGTGTCGAGTCCGACACCGGCGCGATGGGCGGCGATGTCGCGCACGAGTTTCAGGTGCTCACCGAGGTTGGTGAGGATCGCATCGCGATCTGCCCGAACTGCGACTACCGCGCGAACATGGAAAAGGCGACGCGTTCCATGCAAGACCAGCGGGCGCGGTCAGACGGCGTCCCGCCTCCCAGTCAGATCGCGACGCCGGGGACGGAAAGCATTGACGCGCTCGAGGCCGCGCTCAAGCAGCCGAAAAATGCCTTCCTGAAGACGCTGCTGTTCCGCGATCAGTCAGGCAAAGTCGTCGCGGTCGTGCTGCCGGGCGACCGCGACGTCAACGAGGCCAAGCTCCGCAAGGCCCTCTCGACCGGCGAGGTCAAGTTCGCGAGCGATGCGGACTTCGCCGCCGCGGGTGCCGTCCCGGGCTACATCGGACCGGTCGGCCTCAAGGCGCGCGTTCTCGTGGACGAGGGCGTGGGTGGGGGCGGATACATCGCCGGCGCGAACAAGAAGGACGCGCACCTTCGCGATGTCGTCCTCGGCCGCGACTTCCAGGGCGAGCGTGTCGACGCCTCGGACGTGCGCGAGGGCGACGTCTGCCCGAAGTGCAAAGTTGGAAAGCTCACGATCAAGCGCGGCGTCGAGGTGGGAAACATCTTCGCGTACGGCACGTACTACTCGGAGAAGATGCGCGCGACGTTCGTCGCTGAGGATGGCACGCAAAAGCCGTTCCTCAGCGGAAGCTACGGCATCGGGGTCGGGCGCGCGGTGCAAACGATCATCGAAACCCATAACGACGACAAAGGCATCGTTTGGCCGCCCCAGGTCGCGCCGTACCACGTCCATCTGATCGCGCTCCCGGTGAACGACGATGAGGTCCGCGCAACGGCCGATTCGCTCGTCGCGGAGCTCGAGAAGCGCGACGTCGAGGTGCTCTACGACGACCGCGACGAGACCGCGGGCGTGAAGTTCGCGGACGCCGACCTCATCGGCATCCCGCTTCGCGTCACGGTGAGCAAGCGCAACCTCAAGGAGAACGCGGTGGAGCTGAAGCGGCGTTCAGCATCGGACACCGAGATGGTCCCGCTCGCCAGTGCGCCTCTGCGTATTGCCGATATCGTCGGCTCGTGGCCGCGCTGAAAAAAGCCGACCGCACGCCGCGTGACGCGGCGCCGGTCGCACAACCGGGCGAGGAACGCTCGCTCGAGGCCTCGTTACGCCCACAGCGGCTCTCCGACGACGAATACATCAACCAGGACAAGGTCAAGGGGCAGCTTCGCATCGTCATCGAGGCGGCGAAAGCCCGCCGCGAGACCCTCGAGCACATCGCCCTTTACGGGCCGCCGGGAGTGGGGAAGACCTCGCTCGCCAATGTGATCGCGCACGAGCTCGGCGTTCCGATAAAGATCACGAGCGGCCCAGCGATCGAGCGTGCAGGTGATCTCGCGGCGATCCTCACGAATCTCGAGAACGGCGCCGTGCTCTTCATCGACGAGGTGCACCGGCTCCCGCGCGTGGTCGAGGAAGTCCTCTACCCGGCCATGGAGGAGTTCCATCTCGACATCATCCTTGGGAAGGGCCCGGGCGCGCGCACGCTGCGGCTGCCCTTGCCGCGCTTCACGCTCGTCGGGGCGACGACCCGGATCGGCCGTCTCTCCGCTCCGCTTCGCGATCGCTTCGGCGCGATCTACCACCTCGATCTGTTCAAGCCCGAAGCGCTCGAGCGGGTCGTGCACCGGTCCGCGCGGATCCTGAAAGTCGAGATCGATCCGGCGGCCGCGCACGAGATCGCCCTGCGCGCGCGGGGAACGCCCCGGATCGCGAACCGTTGGCTGAAGCGGGTCCGCGATTACGCCCAGGTGCGTCACGACGGAAACGTCACCCTGCCGGTCGCGCGCGAAGCGCTCGCTGCGCTCGAGGTGGACGAGGCAGGTCTCGACGACCGCGATCGGAGTCTCCTCCGTGCGATCACCGACAAGTTCGGCGGCGGTCCGGTGGGCCTCGAGACGCTCGCCGCCGCGGTCAGCGAGGACGCCGAGACGATCGAGGACGTGTACGAGCCATACCTTCTGCAGGAGGGTTATTTGAAGCGCACCCCGCGCGGCCGAGTGGCGACGGAGCGCACCTACCGGCACCTCGGCCTGGACGTGCCGAAGAACGGCACGCTCTGGGACGGACAGGGGTGAAGCGCTTCGAACTGGAGCGCGCGATCCGCGAGAACGAGCTCGTCCTCCATTACCAGCCGATGGTCGAAGTGCCGAGCCGCCGCCTCACCGGCGTCGAAGCCCTGGTGCGTTGGCATCACCCGGGGCGCGGCCTCGTCTCTCCGCTCGAGTTCATCCCGGAGGCGGAGGCGACGGGACTCATCCGCCGGCTGACGTTCTGGGTGCTTCGGGAGGCGCTCCTCCAGGCGAACGTGTGGCGGCAGGATGGCTCGACGCTCACCGTCGCGGTGAACCTCTCGGTCGACAACCTTCACGACTCGCACTTCCGTCGCTACACGGAGCTCACCTTGAAGGTCGCTGGTGGGCCAGAGGACCTGATCATGGAGGTCTCGTCGCGTGCGCTCGCGCGCGACCCGGACCCGCCGATCCCGATGCTCGAGCTGATGCGCGCGAAAGGCATCCGCGTCACGCTCGACGACGCGAGCGACGAAGACGCGCACATGGTCGAGAAGCTGCCCGTCGACATCGTGAAGGTCAGTCGCGGGCTCGTGTCGCGCATGGGGCGCGACCACCGCGCGCTCGACTACGTCAGCGCCGTCGTCGGCGCGGCCCGCGGACGGGGCATCGAGGCGACGGCCGTCGGTGTCGAGGACGAGGCGACGTGGGCGATGCTCGCCGAGATTGGATTCTCGAGCGCCCAAGGCTTCCTCATCGCCGCGCCGATGCCAGCGCAACAACTCTCAGAGTGGCGAGCCGCGCGCGTATGACGTTGTAGTGGCGCCGCGGGTCCTGTCCCGGCTTCGGAGTCGTGAGCAGCGCCGGGGTCTTCTTCGCTCGGCCCCGGTGGGATCGCGATGGGCCGTCCGCCAGGGGCCGCTCGCTCAGAAGCCCCCGGCGTTGCTCGCGCTTAACCGACCGGCCGCCATCGCTCTTTTTGCACTCCTTCTCGTGTCGTGCGTTGCGCCGCCACTGGCGAGCTCTTCGCCGAGTACGACGACGATTCCGATTCCGACTACTGCGGCGCCGCCCTCAGCGAGCCCGACGCCGACGCCCTCGCCACGCGTGGGAGCAGCTGTAGTGGAGAACGTGCAGCTGGTCGCGTCGGGACTGCGCGCTCCGTGGGCCGTCGATCTCGCGCCTGATGGAAGACTCTTCGTCACGGAGCGCGCGGGGCGCGTGCGCGTCGTCCAGCTTGGGCCCGGCGGCGGGCTTCGCGCGGACCCGTGGGCCACGGTGCCGGCGAGCACGAGCGCGGATGGCGAGAAGGGACTCCTCGGGATCGCGCTCGACCCGAGCTTCGCGAGCAACGGCTTCGTCTACCTGTATTACAGCTATGCGCCTTCGGCCGGAGTAACGCGGAACAGGGTCGTCCGAATGCGCGACGCGAACGACCGCGGGGTCGAAGAGACCGCGCTTCTCGACGGCATCCCCGGCAACAACAACCACGACGGCGGGCGCCTCCGGTTCGGACCCGACGGGAAGCTCTACGTGACGACCGGCGACGCCGAAAACGGAGCGAACGCGCAGAACCCGAGCAGCCTTGCGGGGAAGATCCTGCGACTGAACAAGGACGGGACGGTCCCCGCCGACAATCCGATGCCCGGCTCTCCGGTCTGGTCCCTCGGCCACCGCAACGTCCAGGGGATCGCGTGGCATCCGGACACCGGCGCGCTCTACGAGACTGAACACGGGCCCTCGGATCCGTTCCCGAACTGCTGCAACGACGAGGTCAATCTCATCGTGGCCGGCGGCAACTACGGATGGCCGACGGTTCGCGGCGGTGCCGGCGACCCGCGTTTCCGCGATCCCCTGATCGACAGCGGTCGCATCGAGACGTGGGCACCGTCCGGCGCCGCGTTCGCCTCGCAGCCAGGTCCGCTCCGCGGCTCGCTCATCTTCGCGACACTCCGTGGTCAGCATCTCCACCGCGTCGTCTTCGGTCCCGATGGGCGCACCGTCCTCTTCCAAGAGAAGCTGGTCACCAGTCAATACGGTCGCCTACGCGACGTGTTCGAGATCGCGAGCGGCGAGTTCCTCGTGCTCACCTCGAACCGGGACGGCCGCGGCGTACCGGCCGCAGACGACGATCGCGTCCTTCTCGTGACGCTCCGGTAAGCGGAGAGCCTCCGCTCGCTTTACTTGAACTCGAAGCTCGCGAGTTTGCTCGAGGGGCCGTGAAAACCGCTCCTGCTCAGGACGACAAAGCGGCCATCCGGGGACCACTGCCGGACGAAGCCCCACGGTTTGTCGATCTCCGCGACGGCTCCCTGCTGAAGGTCGACGAATGTGGCCCTCTCCGGACCTGTCTCTTCGTTCGTGGATCCGAACGAGAACGAGGCGAATCTTCCGTCGGCACTCCAGCGCGAGTTCACGATGTCGGTTGCGGTCGCGACCGTCCCGATGGTCACCGCGCGGCGATCGCACAGATGCATCGCTCGCAGCTGATTTCCGTCGAGCCACAGGGCCACGTCCCCCATCGGCGCGAGCGCAATGGGTTTCGTGGGCAACGTCACGCCCGGCACGTACGAGTGCCGCTCCACGTCGAACAAATCCTGACGGAGCACGCCACCGGCACTGTTCGAGCGCGTGAATACGGCCCAACGCAGATCGCCGGACAGGTAGAAGAAATCGTTGTCGCCGACCGCCTTGATGCTGGGCGGCGGCGGTGGCGAGAAGACGATCCCGTCTGCGCCCGTGCGCGTGTCGATGGAATGGAGAACGCCCACCTCGTCGAACGCTTCGACGAGGACGCGGTTCGCGTCCAGCCAACGCAGCGGCGCCCCGTTAATCGGCGCCAGCAACCGGCCTGGTCCGACCATGTCGCGAACGAACAAAGCCGTCCTGCCGGTCGCGGTATCCGTCGCGACGCCGTACACGACCTTGCTGCCATCGGGCGACTGAAGCATTCGGCCTTGCCACTCCCACTCGAATCGGCTGATGAGCTTTCCGTCGCTGTCGAGCTCGAACCAGTGCCTGTGCGCTCCGAGTGGATAAGCCTGCGCGCTGGCGACGAACGACCCGTCGAGCCCGAACACGACGGACGCCCCTATCTCGTGCGGGAGCTCCGTCAACGTTGCCGTCCCCTGGCCGCGTACCGGGATCGCTGGTGCGCACGACGCCCCTACACCGCCTTGTGGGCTAGGGCCGACGGACGGATTTGCTGACGCCCTCGCGTCAGGTGGCAACTGCGGAACACATCCGACCAACAGGCCGAGAGCGAGGGCGGACGCGAGGAGAGTGCGCGCTCGTATCACCATTTTTCCAGGGAAAGCGTAGTCGTGGTCTGCCGCACCGACTCCGTGGCCGTTCCGCCATCGCATCCAGCCGAGGGATTCCTCAGGTGAGACAATTAACGCCTATGGAGCTTGCTCAGTTCGGTCGCGTTCTCGTCCTGATCGGAGCTGTGATCCTCGGCTTTGGGGTCCTGCTCGTCGTGGCCGATCGCGTTCCATTCATCGGCCGCCTCCCAGGGGACATCACCATCAGCGGTGACGGGTGGACGCTGTACGCGCCCCTTGCGACGTCGATCGTGCTGAGCGTCCTGCTGACCGTGGTCCTGAGCCTCGTGGCCTTGGCGCGGCGGTAAAAGGAGAACCATGACTGAAGAGAAGATCAACGAAGAGAAGAAGCCGACCCCCGTAGTGGCCGAGGCCGAGAAGCAGGAGAAGATCCTGAACGCGCTCCAATCGGTGCTCGATCCCGAGATCGGGCTGTCGGTGATCGACCTCGATCTCATCCGAGAGGTCGTGTTCACGCCCGAAGAGGCCGAGATCAAGATGGTCCTCACGACGCCGTTCTGCCCGTACGGACCGATGCTGATCAATCAGATCCAGTCGGCCTCGGAGACCGCCGCTGAAATGCCCGTGAAGGTCACCGTGCTCCCGGACCGCTGGGAAGCGCCGCCCTGGCTTCGCTAGCGCACTAGATTCGCGGTGGCGTGGCCGGCCGGCCCGTTGAGCGTCACCAGGTATGTCCCTCGTGGCCAGGAGTTGCCGAGGAGGCCGACGGCGCAGCCGTAACTGTTCGTCGTCGGCGAGCTGGATCCACCGAAGCGCGCGTTGGAGATGTTGACGCTGACGCGAGTGTCCGGCGGCTGTCCGTAGACGACGTACACGGTGCCCCCATCCGAGTCCCGAGTCGTGCTCGCGATCCCGGGATAGCTCTCCGCAAGGGCGAGCGCGCGCCCGCCGAGCTCCGATGTAAAGGTCTCGAATGAGCGTCCGCTCGCCGCCGCATACGCGCTCTCGATCGGAAGGCCTCCGCGGATCTTGTCGAGCAGGTTCGATTGGCTCGCGGCGTCGACCACCATGAACGAGGCGACCTGCGCCGCAAGGTAATACCCGTCGACGCCGACGTCGTTCACGTACGCACGCCATCCTGCTCCCGACGCGATGGATGAGAGAGCGGGCATCCGACCCGCCTTCGCCGCGGATGCGGTGCAGTACCGGCTGATGAGCTCGGTGTCCGCGCTCACCGGGAACTCGTTCAGGGTCGCGAGACCCTCGTGGAGCCAGAACGGCACCGCCACGCGACGGCCGGCCGCCTCGTCCACGACAAGGTGCGTGATCTCATGGCGTGCGATTGCCTCAGGGAGATCGCCGCCGTTCCAGTCGATCGCGACGATCGCAGGCGGGATGAACACGCCCTCCTCGAGCGGCGTCGGCTCGACCCGCAGGACCTGCTTGAGCCCGATGTCAAAACCGGCCTTTGTGGCGAACACGTTGACGTTCAGCCGATGCCGGAGCGGACGACCGAATGCGGTCTCGACCGCGGCGACGGACTGATCGATCGTTTTCGTGACGGTCGCCGCATCGAGCCCACTGCCGTTGAGCCAGACGTCGGCGCTCGTGCCGCAGACGACCGTGAACGTGAGACCACCCGCGGTCTCGGTTCGCGGCGGTATGCACCGCGCCGTCGCCGTCGCGGACGTCGTCATTCCCTCGATGTCCATCGTGATGGTCGAGACCCCGGATCCATCGGCGGTGAAGATTCCCTGCTCGTCGATCGTCCCGCTCCCGGCGGTGACGTGCCAGGTCGGCGTGACGGGGACGCTGTTGCCCCATTCATCGAACGCAGTTGCCGAGAACGCGGCGGTGTCACGCGGTTTGAGGCTCGCGGCTGCCGGCAACACCCGCACGGTCCGCGGCGCGCCGGGCTTCACCGTGATCTTCGCGGTCGCGGCGAGCTCGCCGATCGCGGCCTTCACGAAGTACACGCCGGCCCGATCCGGCGCGGTGAAGAGGCCGCGCTCGTCGATCGGCGCCTCCGATGTCCATGCGGCTCTCGTCCCGACGACCCGGTTCCGCGCGTCGCGAATGTCCGAAGCGAACTGGAACTGGGCAGTCGGCGCGACCACCACCTCGTCTGCGGGGACGATCGCGATGGTCATTGGCGCACCCGGGACGAGCTCGCTCCAGGCGTAGGCGCCACCGGCGGCGGCGAGCGCCAGGGCAACGCAAACGATCGTCACGACCCTCCGCACGACGCGAGTCTGCGCCCAGCCGCGGTGGGCCTTGGTGTCGAAAGGGCGGCGGACCCGATTCCTAGAGAAGCGCCCGCACCACCATGAGCTGCGGCGAGGACTCAGCGGTCAGGCCCTCCGACAGCGGAAGTCCCTGATACGTCCCGCGCACGATCGCCCATTTGCGAAGCAGGTTCGCATCGAGGCCGGCGTCCGCGAACGCGGCGATCCAGCGCTCGACCGACTCTGTCGTGGGCTGATGGCCGATCGGATTCCACAGGAACGTGGGTACGTCGAACTCCGGCTCGCCGACCATCGGCTTCGGATCGATCACGACCCAGCCTTCGCCGTGACTGAGGATGTTGTGGTGGTGGAAGTCGCCGTGAACGAGCGTCGCGTCGCTCGGACGCATCGTTTCGTAGATCTCCCTCGCCTGACGAACGAGGTAGTGATCGCCCGCGTTGTCCAGCCAGCGCGGGACGTGGTCGCCGATCCAGCGGAAGGGCGCCCCGCGTTCGGCAGGCCGCCAGAATTTTTTCGCGGCGGCGATGGCGACACGGACGGCCTGCGGCTCGGGCAGTCCTGACGCGTCGTAACCAGGTCGCGCGCGCTCGATGAGCATCGCGCGACGCGCGCGGTCATGCCGCAGGAGGCGAACCGCGCCGTCCCCCGAGAGGAGCGCCAGGGCGTCCGCCTCATGGTCGGCCTCGTCGTCCTCGACGGGGACGACCTTGAGGACCGCGTCGTCGCCCGCGAATGCGACGTACGAGAACCGACCCGCGGTGAGGCGCCCACCGAGCGGAACACCCCACTCGCGAGCGACCTCCTCAGCCGTCGCCCGCAGGCGCTCCGCCACGCGAGCGGTGATCCCCCAGGGAGCGACATCCAACCACGCGCTCTCGCCCGAGGTCACCGCCGCGTGCGAGGCGCGCGTTCGCTGGCACGCGCCAGCACGAAGAGCACGTCGGAGAGCCGGTTGAGCCAGGGCAGGAGATCCTCACCCGAGACGTATCCCTCGTCGGCGCACTCGACGACGCGGCGCTCCGCCCGGCGCGCCACCGTGCGGGCGTGATCGAGGCTTGCCGCGATGCGGTTTTCGCCAGGGATGACGAAACGTCCTTCGATCGGCGTGCTCTTTTTGAGGGTCTCCAGCACCTGATCGAGCCGGGCCACGGCCGCGCGATCGAGGCGTTCCTTCAGCCGGGCGAGATCGTCTCGCGGCGTGGCGACCTCGGCCATGACCAGATACAGCCCGCGCTGGAGCTCGAGGAGCTCGCGACCGAGGCTCGACCGCGGCGCGAGCGAGCGTGCGAGACCGAGGACGGCCTGCGTTTCGTCGAGGTCCCCGAGCGCGTCGATCCGGGGATCGGTCTTGCGCACGCGCTCCTTGCCGAAGAGCGACGTCTCGCCGCCGTCGCCGGTGCGCGTGGTGACGCGCGCCGAGGGCCGTCGCGGGCGGGCGGGCACGTTCGACAGTCTGGCCGCTCCGGTCACGCTATGCTCGACCGGTCCCGCGAAGCTTCCCGCGGGGTTTGTGGAGGGACCGATGCCTTCGGGTCGAGGCGACGCCAAAGACAAGAACAAGAAAAAGAAGTCCAAAGAGCAGCTCGAAAGAGAGCTGAAGAAGAAGGGCGTGGCGCCACCGGTCCAGCCCATGACCTTCGAGATCGTGAAGCCGAAACGGAAAGAAAAAGAGAACTGGTGACAAGCCACTCCGGAAAAAACGGAGGGGAGCGGGGCGGCGCCGGTGTGAAGCAAGCCGGCGCCGTTGTTTTTGGGAGCGCTAAGGAGCAGAAGGTGGCTGTAACAGAGAAATCGCGAGCGATCGAGCAGGCGATCCAGCAGATCGAAAAGCAGTTCGGCAAGGGCTCGATCATGAAGCTCGGCGGGAACGCCGGCGAGAAGATCGACGTCATCTCCACGGGTTCGCTCGCCGTGGACATGGCCCTCGGCGTGGGCGGCTTCCCGCGCGGCCGGGTCGTCGAGATCTATGGCCCCGAGGCCTCCGGCAAGACCACCCTCGCGCTCCACGTCGTCGCCTCGGCCCAGAAGGCTGGCGGCACGGCCGCCTTCATCGACGCCGAGCACGCGCTGGACGCGGCCTGGGCCCGCACCTGCGGCGTCAGCACCGACGATCTGCTCATCTCGCAGCCCGACAACGGTCAGCAGGCGCTCGAGATCGCCGACACGCTCGTCCGGTCGGGCGCCGTCGACATCGTCGTCATCGACTCGGTCGCGGCGCTCGTGCCGCGCGAAGAGATCGAGGGCGAGATGGGCGACTCCTTCATGGGCTTGCAGGCGCGGCTCATGAGCCAGGCGCTCCGCAAGCTCACCGGCACCATCTCGAAGACGAACACGACGGTCGTCTTCATCAACCAGCTGCGCGAGAAGATCGGCGTGATGTTCGGCAACCCCGAGACGACTTCGGGCGGACGCGCGCTGAAGTTCTACGCCTCGGTGCGCATCGATATCCGGCCCATTGAGCCGATCAAACAGGGCGACGTGGTCATCGGCCGTCGCGTCAAGGTGAAGGTCGTGAAGAACAAGGTGGCCCCGCCGTTCCGCATTGCCGAGATCGAGATCCTCGCAAGCGAGGGCATCTCGCGCGAGGGCGGGCTCATCGACATGGGCATCACGATGGGCGTCCTCGACAAATCCGGCGCGTGGATCAACTACGGCAAGACGCGGATCGGACAGGGCCGCGAGAACGCGAAGCAGTTCCTGCGCGACCACCCCGACGTCGCGGCCGAGATCGACGCAAAAGTGCGCGCGGGCAGCCTGACGGTCGGCAACGAAAGCCCGAATGCTGAGGAAACCTAGCCCCCGCTCGAAGCCGCTCGCCAGCCCATACGAGGCTGCCGTGCAGTTCCTCGGGAACCGGCCGCGGAGCGTTTCCGAGATCCGCCGGCATCTCCGCGGCAAGCGCTACGACGACGAGGCCATCGATGGCGCCATCGACAAGCTCCGGGCGCAGCGCTACGTCGACGATCTCGACTTCGCGAAGTACTGGGTCGAGCAGCGCTCGCGCTTTCGCCCGAAGGGCGACCGCGCCCTCGTGAGCGAGCTCACCAGTAAGGGCGTCGCTCGCGAGACGATCGATGTGGCTCTCGGGGAGATGCCCGCTGAGAGCGAGACCGACCGCGCGCGACGGGCGATCACGCGCCAGCTCAGGCGGTTGGAGTCTCTCGAGCCTCCCGAG
>Ga0222623_10000070_pt1 | contig 24795 bp, 19 predicted proteins | sample PLMtaG_FD_177336 | JGI IMG/M metagenome (GOLD analysis project Ga0222623, IMG submission 177336) | Groundwater sediment microbial communities from an aquifer in East River, Colorado, USA - PLM2_30_coex | ecosystem: Environmental > Terrestrial > Soil > Riparian zone | place: USA: East River...
TCGGTGACGCCCGCTTCTTTCGCCGCCACGACGTCGGCGCTGGTTTCGGCGTGCACATCGCCCCGCTTCACCCACACCGGCCGTCCATCACCGTTCAGCTGGTGCACGAGCGGCAGCACCGCCCGTGGCTCGGCGGTCGGTACGATGAGCGTCCGCGGGAAGGGCAGTCCCGCCGCTTCCATCCGGGCGACCAGGCGATGCCGGTGGCAATTGAGAACGCTCTCCGGCGGATTGACGGCCAGCGCCTGACGCGGCACCAGGTTGAGCAGTTGCTCGGAAGCCGCGGGACCCTGGCACATGTTCACATACAGGTCCGCCGCGGGAAGCCGGCCGGCGGCGACATCGCCCTCACCGGTGCGCGTCACCCTCCAGCCGCGCCGCTGCAGCGCGGCGATCGTGTCGTCGAGGATCGCCGTGTCATTGCTGCGATGCTGCGCCGGCGAGTACGTGGGACTGCGATAGAGCGCGACGAGGCGTTTCATTGCTCGTCTCCCGCGCGTGCCGTGAGCCAGCGCTCCGCCGCGTCGAGGTCACGCTTGTGATCGAGATCGATGATGCGCGGCACTTCGACCGTCGCGACGGGCGCGCGCAGCTCGACGAGCAAACGGAGGAATGCGCGCATGCGGTGCAGCGACGCGACCGCCACGCCGGCGAGCCGCCGCGCCTCGGGACTCAGGCCGTACACCCCGCCCGTCACCAGCTGCGGCGCCGGGGTTGGCGTGTCGAAGATGCCGGTGGCAAGACCGGCTGCGTTGCGCGTGACGTACAGCGGCAATTCGTCGTCCACGAACGGAGTCACGGCGAGCACGGCAAGTGACCCGCCGGCGAGACGCTCGGTAACGTCGCGATACAGGCGATGCCAGTCGGCCGGCGGCATCACCGTATCGACCATAGTGCAGAACACCGGTCCGGCAGGTACGATCGCGAGGCCGGCGACCAGCGTGTGCAGCGACGACGGTGTGCGGCAAGTGCACACGACCGCGGGTCCCGGCGTGTCGACGGTGATGCCGTCGCGCACCATGCACGTGATCGTTTCGCACCCGAGGTCCGCGAGTGTCTCGATGAGATTGACGATCTGCGGCCGCCCACCGACCTCGACGAGCGCTTTGGGGGCCTCGACGCCATCGGCGGCGAGCCGGGAGCCTCGCCCACCCGCGAGAATCAGTCCCTGCATCACGAGTCGAGCACTCGGGCAAGGTCCGACAGCGTGGTCAGCCGCACAGTCGGCAGGTCCTTCTCGCGCGACTTCTCCGCCCGAGGGGCGAGCCAGGCGGTGGACAGGCCGAGTGCGGCGGCCGGCCGGATATCCGACTCGAAGTTGTCGCCCACCATCCAGGCGGGTTTCGAGACGAGTCCGGGCCAGCTGAGCGCGTGCTGGAACAGCCGCGGGTCGGGCTTGGCGATTCCGACGCGTCCCGAATCGGCGACGACCGAGAAGTACCGCATCACGCCCAGCTCCTGGAGACAGAGCTCGAGGTTCCCGGTGAAATTCGAAACGACGCCGAGATGATAGGATTTGTGCAGCAGCGCGAGCAGCTCTTCATTGCGGCGCACGATCGTGCAGGTTGTGGAGTGGAACTGATCGGCGATGGATCGCCCGGGGAGCGCGGCGCCATCGGAGAGCCGGGGTAACAGCAACGCGGTTTGAGCGTCGACCATCGCGCGGAATCCCAGCCTCTCTATGCCCGCGAGCCGCTCGAGCGCGCGGTCGGACTCACGAAACGCCCGGTCGAATGCGGCGAACGACTGTTTGCCACCCGCCGCGCGGTACGCGGCGTGAAAGCGAACGCTCCAACGGGAGCCGTCCGCGTCTAGGGTCCCGCCGAAGTCGAAGAGAACCAATCCTCGCACTCTGAACACGACCCGAGGACGACCTGGATGGTCACAGGCCGAAACGGACTACTCAGACGCAGCAGACGCAGCAGGTCTACGTAGTAGGCGGGAAGCTCTACCTGAAGATTGTACCTGAGACGAGGGCCAGGAGGGCAAAAAGGCCTGCCACTGTCGCAAAGATGGCCTGGCGCCGGCGTAGTCCCGCAAAACTTTCGGGCAGCTCGCCCCGGGGGTCGAGCTCGAGGCGCCCGAGCCGGGCCGCCGTGGGTGTCACGACGAAGATGGCGACGATGGCGCCCAGCAGACCGAGTCCCTGCATCGCCATGAGCCAGGTTGGAACAGTGGCGCTGCTGAAGTAGGGAATCGACAACACGATGCCGCTCACCACCACGAGCACCGCTCCGGTACCGATCAGATTCCGGGTCACGACGCTCATGATGCGGTAGACCGCCAGCCGCTGCTCGGGAGGGAAATGCTTGGCTGTGATACCGCTGAGCATGACGGCGAGCCCGCCGCCGAGCCAGGCAACGAATCCCATGACGTGGAGGAAGAGCCAGACGCCTCTCACGTGCGGCTCAAGACCTCGGGCAGCGGCTGCCGGCCGGCGAATCCCGCCTCCAGCTCGTGCCAGTGGGTGATGCGATCCTCGCCGAGCTTCCAGCACCACAGGATCTCGCGCTCGTCCAGGCGGCCGTGGAAATCGACCAGGCCCTGGTCAAAGCCCTTGAACTCGCAGCCGATCTGCTCGAGCTCCCCGAGGCACTCGTTGATCTTCCCCGCGACCGAATCGATCCGGGCCTTGAGCGCAACCTGTTCCGGTGATTCGCCCCATTCGGGACGGGCCTTGGCGGCGATCAGCTCATACTGCGCCACGAGATCCTTCCACTGGGGGTAGACGATCATGATGTCGGAGACGACGCGCTTCACGAGAGGAAGCGTGCGATTTGCTTCGGCCAGGGTGAACAACTTGTGGGGCACCTACCCCACCTCAATTCCCTGGATTTCTTCGGGGTGCGGTATGAACCCGATGACTTTCTTGTCGCCGTTCAGTACCACGATCGTCGAGCGTACGTGGTGATCGGTGGGATCGATCTGCTTCGCGACTTTGAAGCCCTTCAATTCGGTATCGGGCTTCACGACGGGAGTGTCGGTGCGCGCGTGATCAGCGACCGAGCAGTCAGTCGGATCGTGGCCTGCACCGACACAACGGGCGACGATGTCGCGATCTGATATCGTGCCCAGGTAGTGCCGGTCTTTCGGGTTATCGACTACGGGCACGACGGAGATGTTCTTCACGCGCATCAGCGCGGCGATCTCAGAAGAAGTAGCCCCGGCCGCCGCGACGACGGGATCAGCGATCATGACTTCCGATGCTCGCATGGGACTATCCTAAGGCCTTCTTGGTTGCCTGGTAACCCATCTCGACATACTCCTGGACTCTCTCCACCGCGAACGTCGCTTCTCGCTCCGCGACGGCCCGCACGTAGACGAGCCTCGGTCCGTCCTTGGGCCAATCGGCGAGCGTCCGCTCCGTCTGCTCCGCCATCATGATCCGGATCGCTTCGCCGTGCATCCGCACGACACGCGGGATGCGCGCCGGCACGGGAGCGTCGGGGGGGGGGACTGCGGCTGATCGCCGTTGGTCGCCGGACCACCTCGCTCGTCGAAGCCGGGACCGACATCGACAGCGATGAACAGGTCAGCGTCCTTTACGATCTCGCGCGCCGGAGCGAGCGGCAGCACGGCTCGGAGCCCGCCGTCGCCGAGTCGCCGGCCGTCTGCTTCGAGCGGCGGGAAGTAGAGGGGCAGGGCGCACGAGGCGTAGAGCGCGTCCGCCAGCTCGATGTCCCGGCCGCGCTTCGGGCCGCCCAGCAGCAACAGCTCGCCACTGTCGAGATCGGTGGCGGTGACCGTGAGCGGAGTTTTCAGGTACTCGAAGCGCGTCTTGGGAACGATGGAAGCGATGGCGCGGCGGAGCGCGGCGGCTGGGAACAGGCTGCGGGCGAACAACCCCATCACGAGCGCCAGCGGATCGAGCGGTGCGATATCCTTGCGGCGGATTCCCATCGCCCGGCGTCGCACCTGATCGAACGGCATCCCCGCGCAGAGCGCCGCACCGATCACCGCCCCCATGGAGGTCGCGACGATGTGGCTGGGAAGGAGGTCGGCCTGCTCCAACGCTCGAAACGCTCCGGCATGAGCGAGTGCTTTCGCTCCACCACCCGACAACACCAATACGACCTTACTCACCCCGGCCCTGGTCGTAGCGGCGTTCCATCACTCTGTTTGCGCGACGCTTGGCGGCCCGGTCGTAGCGCCGCTTCTCATCGGCCGTCTCGGGCACGACCGGCGCGACCTGCGTCGGGCGGCCGTTCTCATCCAGCGCGACGTAGGTCACGTAGCACGAATTCGTGTGTCGTACATCTCCGGTCAACACGTTCTCGGCGAGCACCTTGACGCCGACCTCCATCGAGGTGCGGCCGGCGAAGTTCACACGCGCCTTTGCCGTCACCAGCTCGCCGACGTGGATCGGCTCGCGGAAGTCGACTTTGTCGACCGACACCGTCACGCACTCGCGATGCGCGTGGCGAATCGCGGCGACCGCGGCCACGCGGTCGACGAGCGCGAGGATGTGGCCGCCGAACACGTTGCCCAGAATGTTCGCGTGGTGCGGCATCATCAACTCCGTGAACACCGTCTCCGACTCGCGCGGGTGCCGACCCTGCTGTGCCATCAGTAGTCCACTGGTCTCAGATAGAATTCCCCGATCGCGGTCTGCGATACTACGGCCACGGTGGGGAGCCGCCGCTTCCAGTGCGTCGAGTCGAGGCGCTTCCGCACGATCTCCACTTGTTCCTTGGGAAAGCCCACCGGCTCCTCGCCGCGGATCAGATGATAGAGGATGCGATCCGCGTGCAGATACGAGACGCCGAGGTCCCCTTCATCGGTTTGACCCTTGATCAGGTCGGCTGTTGCAGGCTTGGCGACGATTTCTTCCGGCACGCCGACATGCCGGGCCAAGGCCCAGACCTGCGTCTTGAACAGGTCGCCCAGCGGATTCACCGGCGGAGCATCATCGCCGTGCCATGTGAAATAGCCCAGCAGCCGCTCGGACTTGTTGCTCGTGCCCAGCGGCAGCGCCATGTGCTTGGCGGAGAGATCGAACAGGACGATCATCCGCTCGCGCGCCATGACATTGCCGAGCCGGTGCGGACCGAGATCGCCGACCTGTTTCAGGTAACCATCCACGGCGTCGCTGATGTCGACGGTGACTGACGGAATCCCGAGCTTGTCGATGACGAGCTGCGCGTGGGCGAGACTCTCCGGACTCGACGTGCGGTACGGCATGCGCACGCCGATGACGTTCTCCCGGCCCAGCGCCTCGGCCGCGAGAAACGCGGTGAGCGCGGAATCCACACCACCCGACAATCCAACGAGACCCTTCTTGAAGCCGCGGCGGCGGAGGACCTCGTCCTTGAGAAAACTCACTAACCACTTCCGGGTGAGCTCGGGATCGATGGCGAGGGGGTCTCGCCCGGTGAGCTTAACGGCGTGTAAAGGCGTCGAACTGCGTGTGACGGCGTGGGCGGGAGCAGCACCATTGGTTGCCGGATCGAACCCGACTTTCTCGTTCTGCTTTTGGCCGCTCAGGCTCTTGGTGAGCACCGGCAGCGCGCTCTGCAAATCCGCCAGCAGCGGCGAATCGGATCGCGCCGTCGTCAGCGAGTCGAGATCGATGTCCGCGGTCAGCAGCGCCTCTTCGAACAGCGGTCCGCGCGCGATCACTCGGCCCGTCGGATCGATGATGGCCGACGCGCCAGGGAAGCCCTTGCCGCCCTCGAACCCGACGAGATTCGCGAGCGCGACGAATACGCCGTGCTCCTCGGCAATGCCCCGGACGATGCGCTCCCAGCGAACGACCGACGCGGGCAGCGTCTCGCCCTCGCAGGCCTCATCCTCGGGCTCGCCGAGGCCACGCGCCGGTGATGCACTCGGCACGATGATGAGCTGCGCGCCTTCCAGCGCGGCGACGGTGGCGGCGAGCGAGTGCCAGGCATCCTCGCAGATCAGGATTGCCGCCTTGCCACCCCAGCCGGTCTCGAATGACCGCACGCCTTCCTGACCGCGATCCACGAAGCGCTCTTCGTCGAACACGCCGTAGGTCGGGAGGAACACCTTGCGGTGCACGTGCCGCACCTCGGGCTTCTGCTTACTGAGCGTGACGTACAGCGCGGAGTTGTGGATGTGATTCTGGAAGCGCTCGTAGAATCCGACGACGACATCGATCGCCGGACCGTCGTACGCGGCGGCGAGATCACGGGCCAGCGTGCCGGCGGTGACCGCGAGCTCCTTCACGCCTCCCTCGACGAAATAGCCCGATGTTGCGGTCTCGGGGAAGACGACGAGGTCGGGTTTGGGATCGAGCTGCGCGGCCTGCGTGACGACAGCGCCGATCCGGGCGACGTTGTCCGAGTACTCGCCTTTTGTGGGACGGAATTGGGAGAGGGCGATACGAACGTGCGGCATACCTGGAAAGATACGATGCGACGGGCGGCAGTGGCGGCAAGGGCGGCAAGGGTGCTCCGTGCCGCCGCTGCCGCCTTTGCCGCCCTTTGAGTTACCGAGTCACCTTCGTCGGACTCCCGATCGCCTCGTTATCCGCCGGCAGCGCATCGCGGGCATTCACGAGGAGCGCGACCGCCCGGAATGTCACCTTGCCGATGATCGCGTCGTCGGCCGTAAACGTGTAGCTGAACCCCACTGACGTCACACGGTTTCTCGTCGGCAGAGTCTGCTCCGAGACCGCCACGAGCTGGAAACCTCCCGGGACGCTCTTGTAGAACTGCACCTGCACGGTCTCCGGTAGACGATTGCTGCGGATGTCTACGGAGATCTTGGTCGTCTTGCCGGTCTGCCCGGACGCTGGAGTCGCAAACCGTGTGATGGCGACGTCGTGCGTCCGCACCTGCAGTGTGCGTGACGTCGATCCGGTACGACCGTCGAACGTGGTTACCGTGAGCCGCACCAGGTAGTCCCCGTCCGCCGCGTAGCGATGCGTCGGGAACGGGTCGGTAGCGGTTGCCCCGTCGCCAAAATCCCACTGCCATGACTGAATGCCGATCCCGCCCGGATCGTAAGACTGATCGTAGAACTGCACGAGATCGAACGACGAGGGATCGAACGGCTGGGTAAAGAAGCCCGCCTGTGGGGGCGGCGGCTGCTGCAGCGAGAACGTCGCGGTCCCGGGCTGATCGCTCCCGACCTGGAAGTAGTACGTCTGCCCAGCTACCGCCGTGAACGACGCCGTGCCGCCGAAGCTGCTCGTGCACCGCACGAACGACAGATTGTTGAGCGACGTGCCCTGGTAGACGGTGAGGCCGTCGAAGGAGAACGATGCCTGTACACTGGCCGTTACCGCCTGCGTCTCCGTCGGAGTGAACCGGTACCACACCGTTCTCGCCTGGAAGAAGCAGAATGCCGGCTCGGACGGCTCCCGCGTTGCGGAATCGAAGACCGCTGTCGCCGTGAAGGGTATCCCGGGAGCAAGCTCCGCATCCGCAAAGTTGTCGTTGCCGCTTGGTGGCGGAGGCGGAGGGGGAGGCGGCGGCCCGCTGTCCTGTTGGAGAAAGAAGACCGTCTGATTGCTGTCGAAATAATCGGAAACCTGGAAATAGTACGTGAGGCCCGAGTCCGCGTTGAAGCCGACAACATTCTCGGACACGTTGCAGCCAACTTCGAGCAGACCGAGCCCGGTGCTATCGAAGTACACGGTGAGTACGCTTTGGCCACCGAATGTCTGCGCGGTCAGGTGCACCGTCCCGGACTGATGGGAAACATGGCTGTACCAAACGCTACGGCTTGCGGGCCCAAGGGAGGAGTCCCGGCATGACGACGCCGGCTCACCTGCTTCGACGCTGGCGTGCGTCAGGTCGATGCTGTCGGCAAACGGCAGCGGCGACGCGAAGGTGGCGTTGGCGATGTTGTCGTTCGGCGGGGCGAGCGTGTCCGGCGGGCTCGTGTCCTGCGCCATGACATCGGGACGCAGTGGCTGCATTGGCGTTTCTCGCGTGCAGGACACGACGACGAGCGCGGCCACTGCGGTGAGGGTGAGAAAGCGGGAAAATCGCGCGACCATAAGAGGCCTCCTTGCGAGAGGAGCTGCAATCAGAGCGCGCGATTGTATGTGAAGAGCGGCAAGGGAGCGTCAAGCAGATCCCTACGAGCTGTTATATTGCGTCAGGCGATGGAGTTCGCCTTCAACCGCCCATTCGGGCTGATGACTCCTACCGAAACCATCCACGGCAGGAGTTTTTCTTTGACTATCCTCTACATCGCCCTCGCCGGTGCGGCCGGCACGCTCGCCCGCTTCGGCACCGAGCGGCTCGTGCAAGGCCGTCTGGCGACCCTGCTCGTCAATCTCGTCGGATCGCTGATCCTCGGCTTTGTTGTCCACTACGCGACGCGATCGGGGTCCATCACACCCGAGGTCAGATCGGCATTGACGATCGGATTCTGCGGCGGGCTCACGACGATGAGCACCTTCAGTTACGAATCACTCGCGCTGCTCGCGCAGGCTCAGTTCGGCCGGGGAGCGCTCTACATGGGCGCGACGATCATCGGATGTCTGGCCGCGGTGTTGGGAGGAATGGCACTCGCTGACAGGTTGAGATAAACGGGGACATGCAAAAGCTAGTCTTGAGACCCCTAGTTGTAGCATGTCCCCGCTCTTGCTGGGCTCAATGGAACGTCACGCCTACGCCGAACTGGAAGAAGTTTGTGACTGAGCCGGAACTCGTTGCGATACCTGGGTATGTAGAAACCCATGCGACTGTCGCTGCGATTCGTCGTACCGCTGCTCGTCGCCCTGGCCATCTTTGCCTACGCGGCCCTCCCACTGGTGGACAAGCTCATGCTCCGCTGGTTCAGCCGCGACCTCGAGGTGCGCGCCAACCTGATAGCTACTACCGTCGACGATCCGCTCCACAACCTGATTCGGACCGGCGACCGCAGCCGCATTCAGGAGTTCTTCACGCGCCTGACGCAGGACGAGCGACTGTTCGCGGTCGGGTTTTGCCCCGCGGACAACGGCGACCCTGTCACGACCCCGACCTTGCCGGCGGAGGTGCGGTGCTCCGCCCTCGACCGCTTCGCCGCGCTGTCGGGCGATTTGCTGCAGACCACGACCGGCCCCGTTTTCATATCGGTGCGTCCGCTCGCCGGCGGCGGGAAACTCGTGCTCGTGCACGACATAAGCTTCATCGCACGCCGCAGCCGCGAGACACGCGACTACCTCTTCCTCTTCTTTGTCGGGCTCGGCGTCACCGTCGCGCTCATCACCGTCGTGATCGCGGAGCTCTCCTGGCGCGGCTGGGTGCAGGGACTCCGCGGATTGCTACGGGGCGAGGGCCTCCTGGTGGTACCGGGCCGGTCGGGCGGACGCGGGTTCGCCGGACCGCCGCCCGAGCTGCGGCCGATCGTGAAAGACCTGCGGGCGCTGATCGAGGACCTGCAAGCCGATCACCGCTCCCGCGATGAGGAGCGGCTCGCCTGGTCGCCCGCGACGCTGCGTCAAATCCTGCGCCGCGAGCTGCGCGGCCAAGAGGTGATCGTGGTGTCCAACCGCGAGCCGTACATCCACATGCGGCGCGAGGGCGGGCCCGCGATCGCGGTGTGGCGCCCGGCGAGCGGCGTGGTCACCGCCCTCGAGCCGATCATGCGCGCCTGCTCGGGCACGTGGATCGCGCACGGCAGCGGCACGGCCGATCGCGACGTGGTCGACGCCCGCGACCGCGTCGTCGTGCCGCCGCCCCCCGAAGCGGCCGCCTACCAGCTTCGCCGGGTATGGCTCACAGAAGAAGAAGAGGCCGGCTACTACTACGGCTTCGCGAACGAGGGCATCTGGCCCCTCTGCCACATCGCGCACGTGCGTCCTGAGTTCCGCCGGCGCGATTGGGAACAGTACAAAGCGGTGAATGCCAAATTTGCCGACACCGTCGTCGAAGAGGCGACGTCCCAGGACCCGATCGTGCTGGTCCAGGATTACCACTTCGCGTTGCTGCCGCAGATGATCAAGGAGATCCTCCCCGCGGCCACGATCATCTCCTTCTGGCACATACCGTGGCCTAACCCCGAAGCCTTCGCTATCTGCCCGTGGCGCGAAGAGCTGCTCGATGGCCTGCTCGGCAGCACGATCATCGGATTCCACACGCAATTCCACGTCAACAACTTCGTGGACACGGTGGACCGCCTCCTCGAGGCGCGCGTCGACCGCGAGGAGTTCGCCGTCACGTATCGCGGCAAACCGACCTCGGTGCGGCGCTACCCGATTTCCGTGGAATGGCCGCCCGCCGCCGAGCTGCTCGCCATCCCCGTCGAACAGTGCCGCACCGAGATCCGCCAGCGGCACAATCTCCCGCCCGAGCACGCCGTGGGGATCGGCGTGGAGCGCATGGACTACACGAAGGGCATCGAGGAGCGGCTGCGGGCGGTCGAGCGGCTGCTCGAGGTCGAGCCCCAGTGGATCGGCAAGTTCTCCTTTATCCAGATCGCCGCGCCGACACGCATTCATATTGAGGAATACCGGACGTACGAGGCGCGCGTCCGCGACCTCGCGGCGCGCATCAATCAGCGGTTTCCCGAGGCCCCCCATCCGCCGATCATCTTGAAGATCGAGCACCACCAGCCGGACCAGATCTTCGAGTACTACCGCGGCGCCGATCTGTGCATGGTCACGAGCCTCCACGACGGCATGAATCTCGTCGCGAAGGAATTCGTGTCGGCACGCGATGACGAGCGCGGCGTGCTCATCCTCAGCCTCTTCACCGGCGCGGCCCGTGAGCTCCCCGAAGCCCTCATCGTCAATCCGTACGACACCGATCAATGCGCGGCGGCGCTGCAGCTCGCGCTCACGATGACGAGCGCCGAGCAACGCACGCGGATGCGGTTGATGCGTGGACTGATTCAGGACTTCAACGTGTTCCGCTGGGCGGGGCGCATGCTGATGGACGCCGCCGCGATGCGCCGCCGCGGCCGGCTGCCGGACGTCATCGCGCTGCCGACGGGACAGTGGCAGCAGGGCGGGGCGCTCAAGCAGATCGGGCGGCGGTGACGCCCCCCATCCCGCAGTGCGACTGGGCGTATTTCTTCGACATCGACGGTACGCTGATCGACTTCGCCGACACACCCGCCGCCGTGCAAGTCAGCGACGACGTACGCCGGCTCCTCGAGCGCCTGTACGAATGCGCGGGCGGCGCGGTCGCCCTGATGAGCGGCCGGCCGATCGTCGAAGTCGATCGCCTCTTTCCAGCCGCGCGGATGCCCGTGGCGGGCCAGCACGGCGTGGAACGGCGCAATGCCGCCGGCGTCCACAGCCGGCACACGGCGCCGACCGAAGGCTTCGCGCAGGCGCGCCGGCAGCTGACCGCCGCCATCGCCGACAAGCCGGGACTGCTGCTCGAAGACAAAGGCGATTCCCTGGCGCTGCACTACCGGCGCGTTCCCGAGCTGGCGGACTTCGCACAGCGCACGATGCGGGAAGTCCTGCCGCAGCTCGCCGGTCAATACAGCCTGCAGCTCGGCAAGAGCGTCGTCGAAATGAAGCCGGCCGGGAGGGACAAGGGACTCGCCGTCGTCGAATTCCTGGAGGAGGCTCCCTTCGCGGGCCGGACGCCGGTGTTCGTCGGCGACGATGAGACGGATGAATACGGTTTCCACGTGGTGAACCGGCTCGGCGGACACTCGATCAAGGTCGGCGCGGGAGAGACGGCGGCCCGCTGGCGGCTCCCCGACGTGGAGGCGGTGCGGCAGTGGCTTCACTCGATCTAGCACTCATCGGCAACGGGACGATCGGCGCACTCGTCGATCCCGAGGGCGAGATCGTCTGGGCCTGCTTCCCCCGGTTCGACGGCGATCCGATGTTCTGCTCGCTGCTCAGGCCGCGGACCGGGAACGGACAGCGCGGCGACATCGGCTTCTTCAGCATCGAGCTGCTCGACCGGGTCAAGACCGAGCAGCACTACCTGCACAACACCCCCGTCGTCGTCACGCGCATGACGGACTCCGCCGGCGGGACCATCGAGATCAGCGATTTCGTGCCGCGCTTCGAGCACCACGGCCGGATCTTCTGTCCGATGACGCTGGTGCGGCGTGTGCAGCGCACCGCGGGGCACCCGCGCATTCGCGTGCGCGTGCGGCCCGCCCAGAGCTACGGCCAGCCGCTCGCCGCCACGACCTCCGGCAGCAATCACATCCGCTACGTCGGGAACGCGCTCGTGTTGCGGCTGACGAGCGACGCACCCATCACCGCGATTCTCGAGGAAAACCCGCTGTTCGTCGACGACACGATCACGTTCGTACTCGGCCCCGACGAAACGCTCCAGGACCGCGTCGCCGACGTGGGCGCGCGCTTCCTGGCCGAGACGACGGTGTATTGGCGCGATTGGGTGCGCTCGCTCGCCATTCCATTCGAATGGCAGGACGCCGTGATCCGCTCCGCGATTACGCTGAAGCTCAATGTCTTCGAGGACACGGGGGCGATCATTGCCGCCGTCACGACGTCGATCCCCGAAGCGGCGGACAGCAGCCGCAATTGGGACTACCGCTTCTGCTGGCTGCGGGACGCGTACTTCGTCGTGAATGCCTTGAACCGCCTGGGCGCGACCCAGACGATGGAGCGGTACCTCGGCTTCATCCGCAACGTCGTCGCCGAGGGCGCCGAGGGGGGGGGCCGGCTCGATCCGGTGTACACCGTCACCGGTCACCGGCTGCCGCCGGAACGGGTGGTGGAGTCGCTGCCGGGCTACCGCGGCATCGGGCCCGTGCGCGTGGGCAACCAGGCCGCGGAGCAGTCGCAGCACGACGTATACGGCTCATCCATTCTCGCCGCCACACACGTGTTCTACGACCGGCGGCTGGTCCGGCAGGGCGATGAGTCGCTGTTCCGCCGGCTGGAGCCGCTGGGGGAGCGCGCGTTCCGGTCCTTCGATCAGCCGGATGCCGGGTTGTGGGAGCTGCGGAGCAGCACGCGCGTGCACACGTTCTCCGCCGTGATGTGCTGGGTGGGATGCGAGCGGTTGGGCCGCATCGCCAAGCAGCTCGGCCTCGAGGACCGCGCCACGTACTGGTGCCAGCGCGCCCGAGAGCTGCACGAGGAGATTTCGCGCCGCGCGTGGAACGAGAAGCTGGGCACCTTCGTCGCCACGTTTGACGGTGATACGCTGGATGCCAGCCTGCTGCAGCTGAACGAGCTGTTCTTCGTCGCGGACGACGACCCGCGTTTTGTCGCGACGGTGCGCGCCATCGGGAAGCAATTGAAGCGGGGCGATTTCGTGTTCCGCTACACGACGCCCGATGATTTCGGCACGCCGGCGAACGCGTTTCTGGTGTGCACGTTCTGGTACATCAACGCGCTGGCCGCGATTGGCGACCGCGATGAAGCGCGCCGCATGTTCGAGGACATCCTCGCGTGTCGCAACCGGCACGGGCTGCTCGCCGAGCACATCGATCCCAAGACAAGGGAGCAGTGGGGGAATTTCGTCCAAACTTACAGTATGGTCGGGTTGATCAGCTCCGCTATACGACTATCGCAACGGTGGGATCAAGCCTTTTAGCAGCGCGAGCGCCACACCGTTGGTCCACCCAAATCCATCCTGCGTCGGATACTCCCCGCCACCTGCTTTGCGGGTGGTAGTCACGACGTCGTACTTCTCCATCATCCGCCCCGTCGCGCGGTAGGTTCGGTCGAGGAGCGCGAGCCACCGTCCGGCCGCCTTGTCGGCCAGGTCGGCGCGGCCGTAGCGGCGCACGCCCTCGATCGCCAGCCACTCGAGCGGCGGCCAGCCGTTGGGGCCATCCCACTGCTGCCCCGACATGAAGTTGGTCGTGACGAATCCGCCAGGCTTCAGGAAGTCGCGCTCCAGCCGCGCGGCGACGTGCTTCCCCTGATCGCCCGAGGCGATGCCGAAGTACAGCGGTTCCGCGGCCGCCAACGACGGGCGATCGGTGACCAGTTCCCCTGTGCGCCAGCGCCGGTCGAAGAAGAAACCTTCTTTCGGATCGTACATCGCGAGGATCGCCCGGCCTCGGGCGTCGGCCTGCTGCTCGAAGCGGCGCGCCACCGCATCGTCCTGCCCGCCGTCCCGGCGATGCCGGAATGAGGCGAATGCCGCAATCGCGCGCTCGGAATTATAGAGGAGGCTGTTGAGATCCACGGGAATCAGATCGATGGTCTCGAGCGTGCGTAGATCCTTCGGGTTGCGCATCCAGCGGCTCGAGAAGTCCCAGCCGCTTTCCGCGGTCGCCCGCGCATTACGATAGAACCTGGCGCGCAGCGACTCCGGGACCGTCTGGCCGATCTCGACATCGGGACGGAACGATTCCGGCCGCGGCTCGTCCGAGTCGTCCCAATAGCGGTTCAACACGACGCTGTCGGACAGGCGCACCACCCGCCGATAGGCGTGTCCCGGCGCCAGCGTGTCCGCGCCATCCATCCAGAACGCGTGTTCCTTCTCCATGGCGTCCAGGTAGACGAGCGCGCGAGCGGTGTCCGTCGCACGCGCGTACAGCCCGACCATCGCCGCGAAGTACGGCGGCTGGCTGCGCGTGAGGTAATAGGTGCGATTGCCGTTCGGAATGTGCCCGACGGTGTTGATCAGATGCGCGAAGTTGTCCAGCATGCTCTTCACGAGGTCGGTGCGCCCGCTCTGCACCAGCCCGAGCATCGTGAAGTAAGAGTCCCAGTAGTAGACCTCGCGGAAGCGGCCGCCCGGCACGACGTACGAATTCGGAAGCGGAATCAGCGACGAGCGCGCGTCGGCGCTATCGTGCTCGCGTGTAAGGACGGGCCACAACGCCTTGACGTGCTCGGACATGGCCTGCGTTGTGACGGTGTGGTACCCGTCCCCTGCGGCCTGTGGCAACACGAAATTCTGCTCGACGAACGCGCGAAGCACGAATCCGGGTGTGCGCCGCGCCGAATCGTAGCGCGCCTCGATCGCCGCCGGGGCGGAGCGCGGCCGGGCATCGACGAATTCCTTCGAATCCGGGAAGATGCCGGCCAGCTGGACATCCGAGAACAACGACCCGATGTCGTGCGCGGGATCGTAGGCCGATGGGCGGCTGGGCTGCTGAGCGGGTGGGCGGCACGCGAGCGCGAGAACGAGCGCCACGTACGACGCACGACGCACGACGCACGGCTTTTTCACGCAAACACGATCCAGAGTACGCCGATGATGGCCACGAGGAGGACCGACAGTCCGATCTGGAACTTCCGATCTTTCGCGGTCTCGCCTTCCAGGAGCACGCCCCTGGTGCGGCGCGGACGTACGTGAGTCCGTCGGTTTTGTCGGCCGGAGGGGGTGGTGTCATCATGCTCACGACGAAGAGCACCACCGTGCAGATCACGAACAGCAGCACCGCGAAGTGGAGGAAATTGATCGTGGCGATCCAGTGCCACAGCGTCCCCGCTTCGAGACCGCCACCGGTCGCTTCGAGACCGCCACCGGTCGCCTTGTTGGTCAACTCGAGGATCAGCCGCAGCACGCCGAGGACGAGCCCGGTGACGAGCGATGCCATCGCGCCGGTGCCGTTCAGGCGGCGGAAGAACAGGCCGAGGAGGAAGCAGGCGGCGATGGGCGGCGCGATGTACGCCTGCACGCTCTGCAAGTAGATGTAGATCTGCGACGAGACGAACTTCATCAGCGGAATCCAGGCCAGTCCAAGGAACACCATGACCCCGGCAGAAATCCGGCCCACGCGCACGAGCTGCTGCTCGCTCGCCGCGGGACGCATCTTCTTGTAGACATCCCAGGTCAGGAGCGTCGAACACGCGTTGAATGCGGAGGCCAGGGAGCTCATCAGCGCCGCGAGCATTCCCGCGAGCACCAGCCCCTTGATCCCCGCCGGCAGCAACCGCGTGACCAGGGTTGGGTAGGCTGAATCAGGGTTCTGGGCCACGTCGGAGAACAGCGCGACCGCCACGATACCGGGCAACACGAAAATGAAGACGGGAAGAATCTTGAGATAGCCGGCGAAGATCGTCCCGGTACGCGCCTGTTTGATGTTCTTGGCGGCCAGCACGCGCTGCACGATGTGCTGATCGGTACACCAGTACCAGATGCCGAGGATCGGCGCGCCGAAGATGATGCCGGTCCAGGGGAAGTCGGGGTGATTGGACGGCTTCCACATCGAGAAGAAGTCGTGCGGGATCTTGGCGCTGAGCCCGCTCCATCCCCCGACGTGCGACAGGCCGATGACCATCAGGGTAATCGAGCCGAGAATCAGCACGATGGCCTGCAGCACCTCGGTGTAGACCACGGCGCGCAGTCCGCCGAAGATCGTATACAGCCCCGTGATGACGATGAGGACGATGGCCGCGGTGTAGAAATCCCACCCCGTGACCGCGCGAATCACGACGCCGCCCGCATACAGCGTCACGCTGATCTTCGTCAGGACGTAGCCGATGACCGACACCCAGGTGAAATACGACCGCGCTGCCGAGTTGTACCGCTTCTCCAGAAACTCCGGCATCGTGTAGACGCCGCTCTTGAGATAGTAGGGAACGAAGAGCCAGCCGAGCAGCAGCAGGATGAGACAGGCGAGCCACTCGAAGTGGCCGACGGCGAGACCGCTGCCGGCGCCGGTGCCCGCCAGCCCCACGAGGTGCTCGCTCCCGATGTTCGAGGCGAACAGGCTCGCGCCGACCGCGAACCACGCGACGTCCCGGCTCGCCAGGAAATAGTCGGAACTTACGTTCTTCTCGCGCCGCGCGGCCCACCACGCGATGCCGAACAGAATGAGGAAGTAGAGCGCGATGAAGAAGATGTCGAAGCCGTGCAGATTGCTCATTGCGGGGCCCTTGGCGAGTGGAGGAGATATTGAACCGCGATTTCGGTCAGCGACCACAACTGCACGTCGGAGCTCGAGCCATAGCGGACTGGCCGCAAGACCCCTCCTTCAAACTTGTAGCTCCACAGCTCGGCGTACTGCAGGCCGGAGCGCGCCACCGCGCTCCGTACCGAATCGATCGCGCCCGGGCGATTGCGCCCTCCCTGCGCCAGCGCGGCGAGCAGCACGCTTACTTCTCGACCCCAGACGACGCGCGGCGAGTGGTAGAGATCGCCCTCGAACATCTCCCAGACGGCGGGAGCGGCGTAGGCGTCGTTGGCTGCGGCCAATCCCAGACCATCGATGAAGAGACCCACCGGGTACGGCAACAGAAACGGCCGCAGCAGCTCACTCTCCCGAGCGTCGTCCTGCCGCTCGAGCAGCAGCCACATCGCTGGATCCGTGCTCATCACCGGAATCGGCCGGCCGGCGCTGTCGAGCGAAACGGCGGGAAAGCGCAGCGTGTCGCTTGGGAATCCGGAGCGCGTCACCACCGCTTCCCAATGCGCCCGCTCGGCGGCGGGCAGCGAGGCCAGCTTGGCGCCCACGCGCGCTTCGACGTCGGCGGGCGCCAGCGCGACCATGAAATGGCGCGCGGTCCCGCGCCAGGTCTCCGCGGCCCGCGCGATCTCGGCCGCGTTCTCGATGCCTGGCTGGCCCATCGCCCGCAGCACGCTGTCGATCGTGCCGATGGCGCGCAGCGCCGCGGGAACCCAGACGACGTTGACGTCGAAGGCAAAGCGTCCGCCGCCGTAGCCGACGCGGCTGTCGCGCCAGCTGCCGGGATGCCACCAGCCGTTGTCGTCGCGCTTGAAGCTCACGAGGTTCGTCACGACCGGATCGCGCGCATATGGAGCGGCTTGCCGCGCGACGTACGCAAGATTCCTGCGCAATGCCGTGCCCCAGCGCGCCACAAACCGCCGCTTGCGGGCAACAGGCACGTCTTTATCGGCGAAGTATCGGCCCGCGACAACCGGTAGTTGGAAATCATCATCCACCATCCAGTAGTTCTCGCGGGTCGCCTGAAGATTCTGTAGCAGGCGGCGGTCGCCGGTCTTCAGGAACTCGGCGACATTCTCCCGGATCGCCTGGCCGCCGAGTGCCTCCTCGTGGCTGACGTCGCCCGCCGGACCGAGCTTCGCGAGCGCTGCGCTGATCACGAACTCCGCCATCGTGTCGGACCACACCGGCTGCATGAGCAGCGCTGTCAGCAGCATGTCGCGGCCGAAGTAGGTCGCGTACGTCGGCAGCGCCGCTATCAGCTTCTGCCTGGAGCTGAGCAGCTCGAAGCCGCGGATCTCGCGCTCCAAGCGCGGTGACTTGACGGAATCGGCGAAGCGGCGGAACGCGGTGTTGAAGATTTGATTGCGGCGGAGAGGATCGAGCGCGGCCCCATCGGTCGCGATCTCGACGCTGAACGTGACGGATCGCGTCCCGAGCGCGCGAATCGTCAAGACACCGCCGCGCAGCGTGGCGAGAGTGGTGCGCGCGTCGCCGCGCAGCGTCAGCCAGAGATGGTTCCTGCCGTCGAGGCTGGGCTGCGATGCTCGCATCGTCCAGTCCCGGGCAGTGCTCGTCAGTCGCACACTCGGCGTGAGCCGTTCGGTGTACGGCGCGCCCATGCGCTTGGCGAACGCCGCCATCTCCGGCACCACAAAGGTCGGCGCGTCGATCGAATCGCGGACGCGGCCCGCGTAGCCGAAGTCGCGCTCGATGCGCATCGAGCCCAGGAGGAGTTGACCAATCTGAATTGACCGCCCGCCCTGCACCGTCAGCGAGTAGCGCAAGCCGCGGCGACCGCCGGTACTCCACACCGTGGCCGGCCCTGCATCGAATGCGACCGCCGCGACCGCCGCCGTTGTCTCTTGACCGCCCGAGGCTCTTGCGGTGAATCCGATACTTTCATTTAGAGCATCCGCCCACACGTGCACGACGCGGCCGATTATCCCCTCGATATAGATCTCCACGGAGTTACCGCGCGCGTCGCGATACAGGCGGGCCGTGTAGCCCTCGTAGGCGGCGGGATCATCGAGGCCGGGAGTCGGGAATTGCAGCACCGGCGGAGCTTGCCGCGCGGGTGCAGTTTGAAGCGCGATCAGGATCGCGAGCAGCATGGCCGTAGATACTCCGCCCCCTGGCCACCCTTGACAAGGGCTTGTCCAGGCGGCAATTCGAATGGAACAACCGTCTTTCCGTTGGTCAGCTGACCAGCCTGCGGAGGTATCATCGATGCGCCTCGTTCGATATTCGGCTTCGGCTCTCGCGTTCCTCTGTCTGTACACCATGCCTCTCGCCGCCCAGAATGGCGGCACCGTCAGAGGTCAGGTGGTAGACAGCACGACAAAGCAATCTCTCTCCGGCGTCACAATCCAAATCCAAGGCACACCGCGGTCCACCGTGACAGGACCCGACGGCAACTACTCGCTCGGTGACGTGCCGGCGGGAAGCGTTGTCGTGAGGGCGACACGGATCGGGTTCGGGCCGCAGCAACGGATCGTGACCGTTACCGCCGGCAGTACGGCCGAGGCGGCGTTCGAAATGTCGCCGCAGGCGTCCTTGCTCGAGGCCGTCGTGGTGACCGGATACGGGACGCAGCGGCGTGAAGCCATCACCGGATCCGTGTCGAGCGTCGATGCCTCGGCCGCGAACGTTGGCGTCAAGACCAACGTCAGCCAAATGATCCAGGGACGCGCCGCAGGCGTCGAGGTCATTCAGAACAGCGGCGAGCCGGGTGCGGGGGCGCAGATCCTGATCCGCGGCGGCAGCTCCGTCAGCGCGAAGAACGATCCGCTTTACGTCATCGACGGCGTTCCGATCAACAACGTGTCGACCGAGCCGGACGCCAACGGGTGGACTGGCAACCCGTCGCTCGCGCGCAACCCCCTGAACCTGCTGAACCCGGGCGACATCGCATCCATCGTGGTGCTGAAAGACGCGGCCTCGACGGCGATCTATGGTAGCCGCGCCTCGAACGGCGTGATTCTCATCGAGACGAAGCGCGGTCAACCGGCGGGCGGACCGACCTTCGAGTACGACGGTTATGTGTCGACGTCCAGTCCCTCCCGCCACCTTGATGTGCTGAACGGCAACGAGTATCGCGCCTTCGTGCAGGGTTCGGTTGCGGACTGGCGGATCGATTCAACCGGGTTCCGCGGGAGACATGCGGGGGCGGATACGGTGTTCACACTGCACTTCGCGGATTCGGCGGCCAAATTCAACGCCCTCGATCCTTCGCACCTCGGGACCCTGGGGGTGCTCGTGTCGACCGGACCCAATCCCGGTGATACCGCCAGGGTCATATACAACACCAATTGGGAAGGCGCGCTGACGCGCTCGTCCGTCACGCATAATCACAATCTCGCGTTCTCCGGCGGGACCGAAGACACGCGCTACCGCGCGTCCGTGAACTACGCGAAGGAGCAGGGCGTGACGCTCTCCAGCGGGCTGGAGCGGATTCAGGGGCGGCTCAGCGCTAGCCATTCGGATCTGAACAACCGCCTGCGGATCGGCCTCAATGTCACGACCTCGCGCGTCAACAACACCTATCTCACCTACGAAAACCAGGGTGGCTTCGAGGGTGGGGTATTCGAGAATGTCGCCACGTTCAATCCGACGCAGCCGATCACGGTGACCGATTCAACCGGAACGCGTTACTACGAGGTCGGCGGGACCACGATACGCAATCCGGTGGCGTTGGCGAATCAGATCCAGAACGTCGGCCAGTCGATCAGGACCCTCGGCAACGCGGAGGCCGAGTTCGACGTGGCACATGGTCTGACGGCGAAGGTCAACGTCGGGATGGACCACTCCAACGGCGGACGGCAGGAGTACTACCCCATCGCGAACCCGTTGGGCAGAGCGTTGGGAAACGGGCTCGCGCAGCAACAGCAGCTGGAAAGTTCTACACAGACGATCCAGACACTCCTCACGTACGACGGCCAGGTGGGCGAGGGCAACAGCCTCAACTTCGTCGGTGGCTACGAATACAGCAAGTTCACGAGGGACTCGGTGAGTGGGAGAGGCATCGGCTTCTTCACCGACGCGTACGGCTTCAATGCCCTCGATGCCGCCACCTCCAGAACGACGGCGTCCGGCGCATCGGACAGCCGGCTCGCGTCCTTTTTCGGCCGGGCCAACGTTGGGCTGAGCGATCGCTTTTTCGTCACGGGCGTGCTGCGTTATGACGGCTCGTCCAGGTTCTCGGCAGGAAACAAATGGGCGCTGTTCCCAGGGTTGTCAGCGTCGTGGAATTTGAAGCAAGGGTTCATGCAGGGTGGACCGTTCTCGGAGTTCAAGGTGCGCGCCGGCTGGGGCCTCCAGGGCAACCCGAGCGTCGATCCGTATACGTCGTTGATCACCCTGGCAAGCGGCAGCGGCGCCACATACCCGTGGGGCGACACTCCTCATGGCGGCGTTCTCGCGACGAGTAACGGGAACACCGATCTCAAGTGGGAGCAGACGTCACAGATCGACGCAGCGGTCGACTTCGGCCTCTGGAACAACCGGATCTCGGGTACCGTCGAGTACTACCACAAGAACACCAAGGACCTGTTGCTCACGGTCGACGTGTCGCAGCCGGCACTAGTGTCCACGCAGCTCAGGAACGTGGGCCGGCTGAACGGCCATGGCCTCGAGCTTTCTCTCAATGCTCTGGCGATCTCACGCCCCGGGCTTACCTGGCGTGCCGGTCTCGTCTTCGCGGCCGATCGCAACAAGGTGACGGATCTCGGGTGCTCGACGGATTCCACCGGCACCAAGTCGTGTCCGTTCTACGAATCAGCAGACGTGAGCGGGCAGGGTCAGAGCGGTGTAAGGGCGGAGCGCGTCATGGCCTGCGACCCAAGCAGGCCAGGCTATTGCCCCGGGTATGCCTTGGGGACGTTCTACGGCCCGGTGTTCCTCGGCGTCGACCCGACGTCGGGCCAGCAGGAGTTCTTCTGCACGGCGGCCACTACGGGGTGCGTGAACGGGCGGACGACGATCAGCGGCAACCCGGCCGCCGCCGATTACCGCGTAATTGGCAACGCCAACCCGGACTTTACCCTGGGATTCAGCAGCCAGATCACGTGGAACCGTTTCGACATCAGTTTCCTGGTCCGCGCCGTGATGGGACAGGACGTGTTCAACAACACGGGGCTGGTCTACTCCACCAAGGGCAACGCGCTCCAGGACAAAGGCTTCCTGAAGACCGCGGTGTCTGACCCAACCGGGATTCACGAGCCCGCGATCTACTCGTCCCGGTGGATCGAAAATGCATCGTTCGTCCGGCTGCAGAACATCACGATTGCGTATGACCTCAACCTGCCGTTGCTGATGCGCTCGGCGCGGAGCGCGCGGCTGTACGTGTCGGCCGACAATCTGTTTCTCATCTCAGGGTATTCAGGGCTCGACCCCGAGGTCTTCTCGGGGACTGGCCTCGCAGTACGTGGTGTCGACTATCTCGTCTATCCCCACCCCCGGACGATTACGGGGGGTCTCCGTCTTCTCTTCTAGGGAGCGCTGTCAATGAAGCGACCATTTGTGAAGATATCGTTCGGAGCGGGGGCACTGCTCGTTGGGCTGCTCATCGTGCCGCAAGCGTGCACCGATCTCAATGAAACACCGCTCAGCCAGATCACGCCTGGGAACTTTTTCCACAATGAGGCGGAAGTGCTGGCTGCTCTCGCGGGTGTGTACGCACAGCTGCGGAGCACGGCGCCCGAGGGGGGCATCTACGACGCAAACGAGGTCAGCACGGACGAGATCGTCGTGCCGATCCGCGGCCAGGACTGGAACGACAACGGCCAGTGGATCGATCTGCACAACGTGACATGGACGCCCACCAGCATCGCGGCCTCGAATTTCTTCAATGGGGCTTGGAACAGCGCGTACACGGGCGTCGCTCGTGCGAATCTGTTTGTTACCTCACTGGAGGTCGCGACCGTTCCGAACAAGGCGACCTACCTGGCGGAGGGCCGGGCGCTGCGGGCGTTCTACTATTACATCCTGATGGACATGTTCGGCGGCGTGCCGATCGTTACGGACCCCAACGATCACGCCCTGCACCCCCGCAACACGCGCCGCGAACTCTTCGACTTCATCGAAAGTGAGCTGATTGCGGCACGCGACTCGGGGCTGCCGGCGACGTGGAACACCGCGAACAGCGGGCGGCTCACCCAGGGCGGCGCGGATGCCATCCTCGCCAACATGTACATCAACGCCGGCGTGTTCACCAAGGACGCCGCGGGCGGGACCGGGATCAACGCCACCGCCTACAACTCCTGCTCGGGCGTGACGGTGACCGGGGGCGATGCGTGCGCGGCCGCCATTGCCGCGGCCGATCGCATTCTGAATTCCGGCAACTACGCGCTGGCTGACTCCTTCCCCAAGAACTTCCGCTTCGACAACTACAACTCGCCGGAGAACATCTTCGTCGTCAAGTTCATCCCGGCGGACAATCTGGGGATGGGCATCACTATGGCGGCGCTGCATTACTGCCAGTATGCGCCGCTCACACCCTGGAACGGCTTTTCGACCCTGGCCCAGACCTACAACGCGTTCGATGCCACGGATAAGCGCCGCAACGCGATCCTGTTCGGTCCCCAGAAGGACGTGCTGACGGGTCAGCTGGTGACGGTACGCGTGTCCGGTGCGTGTCCCGCCTATACTCCGGCTAATGCGCTGGTCTTCACCGACAGCATCCGCGACATCCGCTCGGCGAACGAAGCCGAGGGCCCACGCATCTACAAGTGGCCGGTCGACCCCGCGCACGTGGCACAAAACAGCGGCAACGACTTCGCCTGGTTCCGCCTCGGCGAGATCTACCTGATCAAGGCCGAAGCCCTGAACGAGCAGACGCCCGGCAGCGGGGCGGCCCTCGCTCAGTTGAACACGCTCCGCGCTCGCACGGGGGATCCCGTCAACACGGCGCTCGGCGGGCCCATCACCCGCGCCATGATCATCAACGAACGGCTGTTCGAGCTGTTCGGTGAAGGCAAGCGGCGGCAGGACCTCGTCCGATTCGGCCAATTCACGGCCAGAACGGACGCCGCATCGGGGCTGGTCGGCGGCAAGGTGGCTAGAGCGGATTACTACGTTCTGATGCCGGTCCCGCAGCAGCAGATCAACGCCAATCCCCTGCTCGCGCAGAATTCGGGATACTAATTGCTGGAGCATTACCGGGAGGAAGGGGCGCAGCATGCTGCGCCCCTTCTTCTTTTGCTCGTCGCCGCCGCCTGCTCCGGACCGCCGCGCGACGCAGCGGCACCGGCAGCGCGCGCGGGACAGCTCTTTACCCTCCTGCCCTCGAGCTATACCGGCATCGACTTCGCCAATCGCCTGACTGAGACGCGCGACTTCAACATCTTCACCTATCGCAATTTCTATAATGGCGGTGGCGTCGCGATCGGCGACTTGAGCGGCGACAGCCTCCCCGAGATCGTGCTCACAGCAAACCAGGGCGGCCCGCGGCTCTTTCTGAACCTCGGCCACTTTCGCTTTCGTGACGTCACGAAGGAAGCCGGCATCGCGGAGCATGACCGCTGGACGACGGGCGCAACGATCGCGGATGTCAACGGTGACGGGCGGCTCGACCTCTACGTCTGCCATGCGGGTCTCAAGAGCGGCGCCGCGCGGGCCAATGCGCTGTACATCAATCAGGGACTCAGGGACGGCCTCCCGCTCTTTCGCGAAATGGCGGCGCAGTACGGGATTGCCGACACCGGCTATTCCACACAGGCCGCGTTCTTCGACTACGATGGCGACGGGGATCTCGATCTCTTCCTGATTCGCAACTCACCAAAGGCCGTGGCCACGATCCCCGTCCGGAACATGCGCGCCTCGCGGGACCCGCTCGGCGGCCACGAGCTGTACCGCAACGATCACGGCCACTTCACCAACGTGAGCGAGCAAGCCGGGATCTACGGCCCCGAGATCGGCTTCGGGCTGGGGATCGCCATCGGCGACGTGAATCGCGACGGCCGGCCCGACGTCTACGTCGCCAACGATTTCTTCGAGCGCGACTACCTCTATATCAACAAGGGCGACGGGACCTTCGACGAGGTGCTGGACCAGGCCATGCCCGTCTCCAGCTACTTCTCG
>Ga0222623_10000072_pt1 | contig 24718 bp, 32 predicted proteins | sample PLMtaG_FD_177336 | JGI IMG/M metagenome (GOLD analysis project Ga0222623, IMG submission 177336) | Groundwater sediment microbial communities from an aquifer in East River, Colorado, USA - PLM2_30_coex | ecosystem: Environmental > Terrestrial > Soil > Riparian zone | place: USA: East River...
AATAACTTGTGTGCTCCAGCTATTTTTGATTTGAGGCCTGGAGCAAGCGTTCAGGAAGCTCCCAGAAATGTTCACACGAAATACTTTACAATTAGTGGAGATTGGTTGCCAAATATTTGGGGACTTGGTAATGGGGGAAATATCTACATTCCTGGTCCTGATGATGGGATTGTACCGCTCTCATCAGTCGAGTCCAAGAGCTATTTCGAAAGTCTTGGGCGAACCTCGGATAACCACATTGATTTGCTTGGACCGCAAGAATATGCTATGGCAAGAGATACGTTAATTGGTAATAGCCCATAGAAATCAGTTAATATACATACCATAATACAAATAAATTTCAATCGACCAGAGAATTCATGTTTTTAGGTATTACAAAATATGACTCCGCGACGATGATAGAGGGGTTCGAGTCCCACTCCGACTCTACGGGAGTTTCATTTCTTCTGCTATAAGTTCTTGCTTGGTTTTACAATTGCGTTTATGATATCTTTTTCCGTAATGATACCTAGTAGTTTCTCCCGAACGCTACCCTTGTCAGTTATAGGCAGTCTGCGAATATTCTTCTTACTCATAATTTCTATAGCTTTAGATAGAGTCGTAGCAGAGCTTCCCGTGACCAATGGCGATGACATAAATGGTCTCATTGGCACTTCAGGACTAAATAGCTCTATGGAACCTATTATTTTGACTACGTCCCTTTCAGTGATTATACCTACAGGAACAATCGCACCATTTGTCTGCTTTACTATAACTACAGAGCCAACATTATTATCATACATACTCTTGCAAACGGACCGGACGGTGGAGTTTATCTTGGCTGTAACCACCTTTTTAGTCATAAACTTTGCGGCCGGCAATGAATAAATGTCCATTATGCATACAACCGTCATCTTCGTAATATTGTTTTATTCCTTCAAAGGATTTATCAGGAAGACTGGAAATATCATCCAATTCAATGCCTACTACATTGTTAAACCCTTCATCATTGTTTGGTTGTAATTCTACAATGTTATTTATAACAGTAGCAGGGTCATCGTCCGTTCTTTCTTCGAACTTCCAACTAGAAGGATAATTCACAGATATGTTACAATTCTGGCTAGCATATGACTTAGACAATGTTTGTGCATAGGAATTTAGAATCTTATTATTTGTTATGGTAGACACAAAAAGGAGGACTAAAAATAACGTTACACTAGATAGTATATTCTTCACACGCATTGGAGCATGACCTTATGTATGAGCGACATCGCTAATATTTAAGGAATTTAATGAAGGCCCAGAAAAATATCTAAAATCTTTAAATTCTATGGCGTATACATAATGTTGTGACTGTCGATAAGCAATATGAACACTCTTCAAACAATGAAAAAGCAAACTTAAAACCAACAAAAGAATCCAACGTTACTTATCAAAACTCTTCAGTTTCAAAGGAAAATCTTCCTTCAATAAGTAAAATCCTAATTGCTGACGATGGTAAAGATGAATCAAATAGGGTAATTAACTATGTTGTATCACTATCCAGAAACTCAGGAGCAGAATTACTAATTTTACGAATTTTAGAAGATATGGAGAAAATGGGGAAAGTCTCAGTACAAGGTTCTAATGAAGGTAACATGAGTAATAAGGATATGAAACGAGAGGTTAAAGGAGGGATAATGGATGAAATGGAAAAAAAAATAAACAGATGCAAGGAAGCAGGTTGTGAAAATAAAATTTCGTATAAATTCAGAGTGGGTGATGCTAAAGAAGAAATAATCAACGAGGTGAAAGAGGGAAATTACGATTTAATAGTCTTAAGGAGTTCAAGGAGTTCACATAAAGATTCTTGGATGAGGTCCTTTTTCAGCGATGCACGAAAAATAATTAGTAACATAAACATACCTGTTTTGATAGTACAGTAATTTAAACCAAAATCTTGAACACAATTAGATTATAATCCATGAATCTGGGATATTTTATATTTATTTTGCGTCACAGTATGATAAAGCCAACTGTATTGCCTCTTATAGTTCTTATGCTTGGAACTTACATTATGTTATTGTGTAGATAGTGTTCTATTTTATACCGTGTTCAGGGCTACGAGGACAGGAACGATAATTAGTACGGATATTTTACCATATTACTTAGAATAACTTTTTCCTAAATCTAAATACGTGTATACGTCTTACAATTAAATTTATGGCTAAATAAGAGAAACATGAGGCTATAATAGATGCTATTGTTGTAGCTTGTACTGGCTGATATTCTATCCTCAATAATTCAAGTAGAATGAAGAACCTTGATACATTATTGATAATATCAAATATAGCATCTCGATAAAGGTTACTGAAACAGTAACGCATGATAAGCGACTTGATGTAAGTAAAGGAGCAATGGCACTTTTGGATGAGTTCCTTGAAAAGATATCGCCTCTAAAATCTACTAATAAATTAGGAGCGGTGCTTATCCAATTGACGCCAAGTTTTACAGTTAAAGAATTTAGGAATACGGAAGAATTTCTTGATAGGCTTCCCAGCGGATATGATTACGCAATTGAATTTAGAAATCCATCTTGGAATACTGAAGGCCCGTGGGAAATGTTAAAACATTACAACATAGCAGCTGTTATGACGGATTCTCCTGAGCCAGACAAACTGCAATTTCTTTCTCAACCTGTTGTAACTGCAAATCACACTTTTATTAGATGGCATGAAAGACAGCTAAAACCCAGATACAATTATCTTTACTCAAAAGAAGAATTGAAACCATGGGCTGAGAAGGTAAAACAAATATCTACAGAAACAGCTGTTGTCAGAGGTTATTTCAATAATCATTATGGTGCAAGAGCCGTTGTAAATGCACTGGAATTCAAACAATTGTTAGGTACCGTTTTAACTGAGAAAGAGAGAGCAGTTCTGGGACATGCTCGAAATTTCTTCATTCAGACCTCAAGGCAGTCAACATTGGATAATAACTTGAGGCATAGCTAGTATTGCAGTACAGACTCATTTTTTAAAGTCAACCCAAATGGTTCTGTTACTGTATTAGTGACCTCTTGTAATATTTCACAATATCTTTTAACATCATATTTGGTTTGTGAATTTGCTAGTTCTACTGGAATACTTCTTTTTTTAGAGTGCCTTCGATAATAGTCAGTAATTATGTATTTTAAAATCTCTCCAGCTTTTAATGACTTGCCTTCTCCACTTAGATTCGATATTGCATTATTTTCTACAGTGTTTCTATCTTGATATTCATCATAATTTTTCGAAGTTCTTTTTGTAAATACCAACTCATTCAAGGGAACCCTCCGCTCCTTCAGAAGCTTCAGATGATTTTGAAATTCATATAGTACTTTCGGAATCATTATTTTAACATCATTAACGGTGTCAGCTTCTGCTAAGATGTTCAAAATTAATTGTTGATAATTAGAGAAAAAAATCGGGGTATCATGTCTCCTTGCCTCAATTCCTCGTAGCTTAAGTGTTCCATCCTCAAAGACGCCAAAATACCTGTTGGGGACTCCTACAATATCACTATTTTTTGAGGGAACAAATGCAATCCATTTGTATATGCCTTCCAATGAAATATCAAAGCCTGTCTCGATTTCTATTGCTTTTTTCAACGCTTCATAATTGTGATGTTTTGTGTGTCTTTGTACATCTTTTTCCTGTACCCAAATCGAGTCTACTATGGCATGTAGGATATTAAAGCCGTGTCGCTCTGCTGTTCTCATTGTACGTATCAGAATTTGCCTATCAAAGGCACAAACAGCAATGTGAGCATCAATCCTACCGAATTTTGCATTATTAAAACCAAGATAACCAAAACTTGTTACGAGCACCCACTTGAGTGCAGTTTGTCTTGAATTATAAACTTCCTTCAGTTTAGTATCGGTAACTGAATTTCTGAGCTGTTTGTAGATTTTTCTTTTAGTAAGGAGAATTTCAAGTGCTTTTGGCACAAGTCCTTTTCTTTTTTGGCACCTGTAATAGTTATATAATTCAGGAACTCTTAACTTAGAGTCAGGACAACATTCACAAAAGACTGTTTCCGCTGATATATTCATCTTGTGCATTATTGATGGGTAAAGAGAAACAAAGTCCAGCTCTGCAACTCTTTCATGAACTCCTATCCTGGGTTCTAGAATCATTCCACCGCGGTCGGCTATTAGCAATTCTTCTAAACTCTTAATATGTTCAGACAGAGTTGGTTTCCACGGAATCAGTACGTTTTGCATATCAGCGTGGTAAAACTGTAAGCTGCTCATGCATTTTCCAATACTTGCCCTAGAAGCTGTATGAAGCGGCATTCTACAAATTCTTGCCAGTTCATAAAGACCTTGTAATCCTGATTCTGCCATAATAAATGAGTTGTCAGTGTCGATGTGTATTCTTCCTGGTAACTTTATGGTGGATGGTTTGAAAAAGATTTTGCCGTATGAAAAATATGACGTACCTTCTTTTACTGGCTTGACTAGAGCACTTCTTTCTCTACCCAACGTTAGTTGTATATTGTTATTATTTGCCCTTTCAATTAAATACGGAAACGTAAAAGAATCTCCATCATCTGTCAGCAGAAAATCTGGATTTATATTTGCTATTTCTTTCATAAGTTTGGCAAAAATATCGACTTCTGATTCTGCTTGTATTTGAAGAAGCTCACCCGTGAAATATTTTTGAATTTCAATATGGTCAATCCTGTCTGTATGTCTTGGTATCCTGCCTTCATCAATTTTGGGAAATACTCTGAGATGTACGTTATCAAATTTGGGTAGCTCATAATCAGTCGACCATACGTCATCTTTGATATTCCAATTCAAAACAGATTTGTTACTATTGATATAACAATAAGCTAGCGGAAATAAATCATGCTCGTAGAAATATGTCTGAGCTGGAAGAACGTCTACATTATATAGTCTAACTTGTCCAAATCTGAATCTTTTTTCAATTACTGAAGCAAGCTTTACAGCTTTGTTAGAATCTTTCAGTCTTAATTGTAGTACCAATGACTGTTTAGAATCTGTTAGTTTTTCATATTTCCGTACAACTTGAGAGCTTGATACAAATCCAGAAATAGCCTCGTTTTCCACAATTTCCTTGAACAGTGATTTGTTATCTGTTGCTACATATACTGGATGAGACCATTCATCTTCTAGTCTTATTGTCTTTCCATTAGCCTGTCTTATCCAAAAGACGATTTTATCGTTCTTGGCATATGCATCAAACAGCCATCCTGAGAACATGTCTATTTCGTCATATTTCTATAATTATCTGATTATCGCCATTCTTGCTGATTAAAGTTTACATTATTGATTAACCAATTAATTATCTTGTGCTGCACGAAAACTAAACTCATCAGTAGAGATTCAGTTGAATAATATTCTCCCTTTGAATTGATTGATTCTACATATCGGTAACATTGCTCTAGCATGTGTAAAAATAGTTCCCTGTCTTCTTCGCGTAGGGCATCAGCAAATCCAGTCCACGATTGAATTTCTTGTGTTAGTATATCTTCATTTGGAAACAATGCCAACTTTTTTTTCACTTAGTCTCGTTACAGTGGCTACGAGTCACAATGTTTCTATTTCTTTTTATCAATGCTGTTATCCGCTTGAAGTCGTTGAGAATAATTGACATTATAATACATTCCAAAACAATTGGTCTTGCAGAATTTGCACACGCACTATTATAGAGCCGAGAAGTCGAAAACATCTGGTCAAATTTTTTTCTATCATCCCTGCTTAGTCTGGAGCGAAATTTACGCCACCTCAATTCCTCGGCTATACAAGCTAACCTAAAAGATGGGGTTGTCCTACCCATAAACACTCATCTTCTTATGACTGTAAATACATCTTCAGCAGTTATGGACAAATACTTCTTTACAGTGACATAATCTTCATCTTGTTTTTGCTGTATAAGCATTTTAAACTTATCATTTGTTTTATTTTTGTCAATTCGAATACATTTGTTAAAACTTTTAACTATTCTGTTTCCTAAATTAACAACCAAAGAAGGTAATTTCTCATCAAGGGAAAGGGAGGTTATAAGCAGGACTTTAGCTTCATTTGTTATTACTTTGAGAACGTCAGTAACCTCCGTTACCAGGAATTCTACTTCATCAACGTCTATCTCTGCTTCCTGAAAGAACATTTCAAGCAAGTTGGGAATTATTACTTTATTGATTTTGTATTCATGGATGGTTTTGGGTAGTTCATATTTTAAAAAATGGGTAAGCTGATATACAGTAAAAACTCTCGATATCATTATTTTCTTGAGATTCTTTTTGATGTTCAAACCATATTGTTTCATAAAGTCCACAAACTGATACACATCGGTACAATTTCCTGCGTCAAGGACAAACACTTTTGGAATTCCAAAACCCCCGTATTTCTTTGGCATTAAACAATGCACTGCTATCTTTGTCAACATAACATTTGTTATCCTTGAGTTACCAAGCAGGCATATAGCGTCGGTAAACAGCAAGTCTATACTTTTGTCTGAAGTGCCATTGACTGTAAATGTTAGCTGATTAAGATAATCATAAGCAGTTTTAAGCTTAAAGCTCGTGCCCTTATTCTGTACAGCTACGTCTAGCTTTTGTTCAGTTAGCTTTGACATGGAGCTTAGCTTTAGTGCATTGAAGTCTATTTAATCAAGGAGCTACTTTCAGAGGGGGAGGGATAAACCTAAACGAAAGACCTTATAGGGTTATACAAGTACGTAGCAGGCAAAGACAATTGTTTTATTAATTGTTGTGCACTCAGATTGTATGGACGAGAACAAACCTGTTGACAGAACAAAGGCCTCTAAGTTGGCTCGCATGTTGGAAGGACTTGACTTTCCAGCTGACAAACCAAAGATATTGTCATATGTAAACGAGAAATTGTCAGGGCAAAGCCAGGAAAGCGACATAGTACAGAAACTGCAGAATAACCTGACCGACAATAAGCAATTCAATAACGTTTACGAGATAGAAAAACAAGCAGGACTGGTCACTCAACAAAAATAAAAACTTAAATTTCCTCGGCCTGAAAATTCTTGATTTGTCTAGGCTTTCGAGGGAATAGTCTAATATTGAAATATTCATAATATAATTTAATACGTTAATTTGCCCACGTAATTTTAAAGCCGTAGCTTTATTAGAAGTTCTTTTCAATATTTGTAACACGTTATGAGGTATTATGTGAAATGCAAGTTGAATCCGAAACTAAGAGTCAAATTAGCAAATTCTATCAAATTCGCTAGTTTAGCTAAAGGAAAAATATTCTATGAAGGAATGCAAGCAGCGTTAAGGGGAGCAACTATAGACGACACCGATATAGTCCATTTTGTAGAGGTTTGTTACTGCCTGGAAGGGGGTCTTTATCCTATGGCTATGGAGATACCAACATTGAAGGAATACTTTGATTCTATTGTGGAAGTCAAGGACGCACGATTCAGAGATAAGTGCACTATGGAATGTGTAGCTTGCGACTGTACCCGTGCAATCAAACTTCCAGGAAAACCGTTGATTGAAAGACTAAATTTAGTCAACGATATACAAGAAAAAGAACTTGACAGTACTAATTTCACAGATTATGGTAGAATAGCACTCAATAGAAGAAAGCAGATAGAGGGAACAGATGCACTCAAGAATATTGTTCGTGAGTGTGAATCATCTAAAATTAAGCCGATAATGGCTGGTGCTGCAATCTCGGGTCTGTATGCAATATTTTATGATGACGATTATTTCAGAATAAAGAATATTCCTGATACTAGTGAGGCTCGACAAATCTTTGAGAAACTTGGACTAACTATTAGTGAGTCTGTTGAAACCGTAAAGGATAATGCTGAGAACTCTCTGGCTGGGAATAATAAATACTCCAACGTTGTTTAAGAAGTGCTACTGATTTATGTTTCCAAACACTATCTACAAAACACCAATTATAGCTAATGGGTTCCACAGCACATCAGACTTATAGCTTAAATTATATTTGCGTCGGGCCGTGGTAGATTGGTACTGCGAACGTGACCAGGCCCAACGGATGAAAAAGAACTCTACTTTGGTTCTGTCCTATTAATATTCAACAAGTTATAAAAAAGTTAAAGGTTTCCAGAAACGAAAATGTAAGCAGAAAGTTTTTTGAAAAAAATTCGGAAGGAGACGGCTACTTTGAGCCTTGCTTGAGTTTTTCACTTGCGTTACCAAGTAAGCTGCCAAGACCACCAGCTATTTTCTTGCCTACATCTTCAGTCGTATTCATGATTTGTCCTCCTATTTTACTGGCATTCTTTCCTAGTTCTGATGCAGTTTGATTTGCGTTTGCACTGGCATTTCCTGCAGTTTGATTTGCCTTTGCACTGGCATTTCTTGCAGCTTGATTTGCCTTTGCACTTGCATTTGTCGGGGCTTTAGAGGATGTCTGATTTGGTTTCTCAGTTGCATTGCCAGCAGCCTTTGTAGCTGTGACATTTAACTTTGCGGTTGTTTTTGCCGTGTCATTTGAAGCAGTAATATTTATTTTTGCCGTTGCATTCTTTATGATATTGGAAGCAGCTACTTTCGCCTGTGAGCTTGCATTAGCAGTGGCGTTTAAAGCATGAATTGTTGAAATTTGCGAGTCCGCCACTGTCATATAAACTAGGGCTACGGCAAGGATTGAAAACATAGCTCCAAATTGCAGTTTTTTTCTCATTAGACACAACTGTGCAACATTGTTTTAATAGGTTATTGGCTTGAAAGACCCACTTTATGTTATCCACTCCATTGCTGCAAGCAATGATTTAGACCACGAATCCTTCGCAACACCGACTTTCTATTTTTGTATTTCTGTGTTTCTGTTCAGAGTTATTTTTTTTAAGTTCTCCCCTATAGGAAAGAAATTATTGTATACGTCTTATGACCGATTCGAATCTGTTAAAATAGCAAGACTAACTTTAGCAACTGTCTTTAAGACTTTCCATATTTACAAATTAACATTAATTAAGTTAGATGATGATAATCGACAGACCATGCCCGATTTTCCAGTTGGTGAAAATTGCTGATACTCAGAAGGAGAACAATCGGATAGGAAATTTATAGCATCTATAGTTTCCCACTCTGGCATTGAAGTGTTAAATAATATAATACACACTATTTATCATGACTGGAGACACGTTTGAAAAAATAAAGAAAGGCGTTAAGGATACCGCAGAGAAGATTACCGATTCTGCAGAGAAAGTTGCTGACCCTGATACATACACTGGCTCAGACGAAGAAAAGGAAGTTAACAGACAAAATAACGAAGCAGGAGGTAAGGAACCGATGAATCCTGAAGACATAGCCGAACACGAACCAACTGCGGTCAAGAGAAATAAGAATAAGAGAGGTTCAGGTGAACCCGTTTAATCCTCATTTTTTTAGGCATCTGGTAGTAGTATTTCATACATATTTAATTTACGAACTAATTAAAGAAAGCAAGTAGTTTTAATCTCCATTCGTTTTTATTACTATCGCGTAAAACCTGTTTGTGTAAACCAATTCAATACAATTGGGAAATTTCATAGATGTTGACAATCAATGAATTACAGTAAGCAATGCCGTTGACATATTATTAAAGAATAATGTACCATTTTAATCATAGAATGGCAAATATCGAAATGATTCAAGAAAAAATTGGCGAAGCAATAGGTTTAGAAAAAGCTGCTCAGAAGGCTGTCGAGGAATTGGATTCACGTGGGCTATTGAAACCAGAACAAATGAAGAGATTATCGAAAATGAGGGACGAAGCTAGCAAACAAGAACAAGAGATGCATGAACTGGTTCAGGATTTGAACGAAAGTGACGGGTTCCAAGTTGCCACGATTGAAGATAAAGCGGAGGAGACAGCGGACAAGGCTTCAAAGATTATGGAAACTTATTTGGGTGAAGAGCCTGATACACAAGAAGCCCTAGAGTTTCTATGTTTAGCGGAAGGAGGGGAAGTGACTCATTATGAAGTTCTTACTGCAGTTGCAAAGGAAGTAAAAAATAAGAAATTTGGAACAAAGGTGCGAGCTATTCTCAAAGAGGAAAATAGACACCTTGCCCTGTGCACAAAATTAGCGAAGGATAACGCTTCGTCAGAATAGAGGATGCTAATACTTCAAGAAGATTAAAAAATCTGTGGAGGATAAAAGACTATATTAAAAAATACGTATAGAGGTACAAACTGCTTTGTAGTAATACCTAAGCGAAAAAAACATGTCGTAACAAATGATTGATTAGTGAGTCTCCTGTATGGTAAGGAGCTTTTTTCGGCCAGTCCCGTATTTGGCCTTTCTCCTCTACCGCAATAGTGCTTCGGGGAACGGGACAGAAACCCGAGACACCATTTATACAGAAGACAATAAACTCAGCACTTAATAATATAAGACCATTACAATTCTCACTGCCTCAGGCTATGAATTTATTACAAAGTATGGTATCAATTTTTCTTCATGGTAATACCAAAACTTTAGTATTACATATTATATATTTTGATGTTAAAAGATTTTCTTTTGTTTACTAATAATTACCTGAACTTATAGCAGTCGCTTCTTGGTAACAAACCAAGCTCGATAGCAGTCTTTTCTTAGCAGAAATATTGAATACTTATATTAAATATTGAACCATATATCACATGAGCAATATCACAAACTGGGACCAAATCCTAAAAAAAGAAGCACGAGGTATAAATGACTATGATTTAGGTGAAGTACACGAGGTAGAACCCGATATCGTCGTTACCAAAAAAGGAGTTCTTGACAAAGGCAAATTTTATCTCCCAAAAAGTCTAGTTAACCGCTTCGATGGAGACAAAGTTTTGTTTTCAATAAGTAAGGAAGACGCTGAATTTTATAGGAAAGATTAATTTCTATTGTTGTGTTAGCAAAACCTTTCCTTTTTTACTCTTCGGATTAAGACCTATCTTTAGAACAGAAAAAAGAATTCATAATTCCATTTATCAGAAATAAATCAAACTTAGACATAAACTAAGGCGAGAAATCAATCAAAACCACTATTGACCTCTGTTCTTAGTAGTAAGAATATAAATTCTGACTATGAAGTTTTTAACCTTTATTTATATGATTATGCACACATTAGGTTAACATGGTATTAAACACACTTGTCTATATAGCTCTTGTTATAATTGTAATAATTGTAATTGTTGTCCTGCTCAGGTTCTTGTTTAATGTCCTCTTTGTAGTGCCAGTTACCTTTGAATATGAAAATTTTGTCAATCATGCCGTTTCTGTTTATCACATATCATGAGTTGTAAAGAAGCTGGAAAAATTGGAACGGTTATAAATTTCCTTCTAATCTCATGTATATTTGATGCACATCTTTTATCAAATTTATTGTACCGACTAAAAGTCATTAAATAGTTTTTTGACAATAGAAAATTTATGGAGAATTCAGGTACGCTATCCGATACAATGTACGATATTTTAAAAGTCATGGGGAAGGATGCGGAGTTCCTTTACGATACGATTGATACTTACATAGAGGATGCTGAGAATGCAAATAAAAAGGAACTCGCCAATACATGGAGAAAAATAAAGTCTGATAGGTTAAATCATGTAAACTTGCTAAAAGATGCCCTAGAAAAGGAAATTCACGGTGGCTAAAGTTTGGTCCTTAAAGCAGTGAATTACTAAAAACTGTAAGTTAGCCAATACGGCTGATAATTTATAGCGACTTAGTTAAGCTAGGGCCAAAATCTTTAAAAATGCAAACTCATCCAATTGGCTTTTGAATATTATTTTTGTTCATAGGGATTCCAAAATCTAAAACCTTAGGCGAACTTAACATTTACTGTTTTAAATTATAATTGTCTACTATCAATATTGGTTGAAACTAATCAGTTATTACTTAAAATGGAAATACAGATTGATATTCCCCAAGACATCGCTTTAGATGAAAAAGATTCAAGCCAGTACAACAGGAATCTTGAAGGCTATATCGAAAGGCCTGTATCAAGAGGGCCTTGCATTCCAAATTCAAGATGCCACATTCCATTACTGAAAATGATTTTTGACCCACTTAGGCTTTGGCCAATCGATGCCATTGTTCTAAGTCTGTTAATAGTGATGTTGACCTTAAGAAAGGTATCATGAATAAAAAAATAAACATTGACATCGGTGGGATGCAATAGGATGGAGTCATGCGACTCTTGTAATTCAGCCAGTCAAGTAGAGTGGTGTCAAAGTTGTAATAGGTTTATGTGCAAGAATTGTGACAACGAAGTCCATTCCGTCAGTTTGCCTTAATTTTGCAAATTTAACCGGTGAGATTAACGCTGAGTTAACCCCGAGTTAATATGAAGAACTTCTACAGTACATTGAGCAATGAAGCTTAGAGACTTGATTTAGTGAGAGTAACCGGTAAAAGGCTTGTCGAGTTTAACTTTCAAACTTTATTCACTTGGTAACGCCAAATTTGACTTCAAGGCCTCTTTTTTCTGAATAGGCATATGTAAACGAATCATTCAAAATTAAAGGAAAGCTTGACAGCTGGTCTTGAAAACACATCGGACATGTATTTTCCTTTCCGATTATATCATCCAAGCGAGACTTGTCAAGGGATGTCATGGTCCATAAACATTCTTCGCATAAAAAAAATATCCTTTCTTTACTTTTAGGATTACCTTCGCATTTTAATTCCACGTTAGCCTTCATACTTACACAATCGGCTTGTATTATTGGTCTTATTAATTTTCGGCTTGTGAATAGTTAAGAAGTTGTAATACGCCTTCTAGTAATGCGCCTTCTATTGGATTTAGAATATCGTTTGTAGGAAATATAACGTGTTTATAGCATGTTGGGCAGTTAAATACAAGCCAGAATTGCAAAGTTGTGTGTTCATAATGAAGGAGCGAACACATCAAAATTTTTTTAGTGGAACTAAAGAGACAGTATATTATGTTACCAACCATAAGATAAATAAATCTCAGAAATTAAATAATTTTATGTTGTCAACACTTGAAGCGTGTGACTCCGCGAGCATGATGGAAGGGTTCGAGTCCCACTCCTGGCGATAAATTTGGATTCCCTATAAAATTTATTGACTCTTTAATTAGACAATAATTGCATTAATTCCAAAATAGCGATACGTTACTATAACAGATATCAAATATAATGTGTATCATACTTTTCTAATATGCATGTCTATTTAATAGAATATGATAGATTCTTTTAGGAAATGAACCCACTTTTCTATTAGGAACAAGCAGATACGAATCAATTTACATACGTATTGTAGTTATTCAGAACTAGCTAGAGTTTGATATGCTTACTCTTTACCGCTATAGTTATATTATATTTTGATTAACTTGGCTCTCATATATCATGGTTGCCAACAAAAGGAAGATTTTAGTTACAGGTGCAACAGGACAACAAGGTGGTGCGCTAGCCCGATTATTACTTCAAAAAAAACATGAAGTCTATGCGCTTATCCGCAGTACTAAATCAGAATCACCTAAAGCACAGAATCTAAGAAATCAAGGAGCCAAGCTTGTAGAAGCAGACCTTGATAAGCCCGATTCATTAGAACAGGCAACGAGCGGTATAGACTCAGTATTCCTAATGGGAACACCGGTAGAAGTAGGAACTGAAGGTGAAATCCGTAGAGGAAAAATGATGGTGGACATAGCTAAAGAGAAGAAAATTGAGCACATAGTCTATAGTTCAGTTGTAAATGCTGATAAAAATACTGGTATTCTTGCTTTTGAGAGTAAATATAAAGTTGAGCAACACATTGAAAATTCTGGCATCCCTTATACTATTATTGGTCCAACATTTTTCATGGGCAACTTGCTCAGCTACCCGCTTGGACAACAGGGTCAAGTGGCATTACCTTTATCTCCCTCTCGTATTCTAGGATTACAACAGGGTCAAGTGGCATTACCTTTATCTCCCTCTCGTATTCTGCAACAGATCGCTGTCGAAAATATTGCAGAATTCTCTGCCCTCGCATTAGAACGTCGTAATTCATTCATAGGGAAGCGAATAGATATTGCATCTGATGAGATTACAGGAGAGCAAGCAGCTAAAGTTTTATCAAATGAATTAGGGCGCAAGATTAGGTATGAACAAGTTCCAATGGAACAAATACGTCAAGCGAGTGAAGATCTGGCAGTCATGTATGAATGGTTTGAGAGAATAGGAACCGGTGTAGATGTTGCAGCTCTACATAAACAGTATCCAGAAGTCAATTGGCTTACATTCAAGGATTGGGTCAAATCTCAGAACTGGGGAGACCTAGCAGCGTCCTCTACAAATTCAAAAACATGACATAGTATTTGCAATACATTAACAGTAGCAGGTACTTAAGTTATTTCGATAAAGTAGCAATTAATTTTTATCATCCTTACCGCAAGCAGTTGAAAATCTTCATTTTAAAGTTTTGTTGTAACATGCCCTCCTGCAATATGAAATGGCTTAACATCTGCGAGTGGAATTCCTGTAAAATTTTCTAATTCTGAAAAATACTCACTTGGGGGGACGTTAATTATTCTCCCACTATCTCCAAGTTTAATCGTTTGAAATATGTAGAGTTACGGTTTATGGTTTACAAATTAATCTGGTCTTATCTCCATACCGTACTTAGCTGCTAAACTCGGGAGCTCTTGTATTTGTTCATTGGTAAATGGCGGAGGCTTTACACTAATGTCCGACACTTCCACACCTATGTCTACGAAAAGTTGCTCCATTCCCGGTGGAGACAGTATAATTATTAGTTTTGCAATCGCATTAGTTTCATTTCTGAAACTATGTAAAACATTTGGTGGGACATTAACAAATGTTCCGGGTTCGGCTTCAATTCTTTCTTTGTTTACCTTGAATGTTAGTTGTCCTTCAATAACATAAAACCCTTCATGTTCATGTGTTTGAATGTGTGGAGCAGGGCCGCCTCCAGGAAAAACTTTAGCTTCAATAAAGCTGTATGTCCCACCTGTATCTTCCTTTGATACAACAATTGTATTGATATCACCAGCTACAGCAATATGTTTTCCTTTGTGCGGTTCAACGATTTTTACTTCAGTCATATTATTCGGAACGTTTTTGATTGTAAAATACATATCGTTTAACCATTTAACACTATCATCATTAGGTTACTTTGTTTTGTAGTGATGCGCCTGAATGGAAATATTAGCATCATTCTATTTTGTTAATTTCACGAATGCTTGTCAAAATCCTTTTTAGTATGAATTCACAAATGTAACTAATGGGTTCGAATCCCACTCCCTATGAACCGTTTCATATTTGTAAAAAAATTAGAATAAAATTCTAGCATTATAAATACCAAAGGCTTGATACTAGTAACAAGGGAGCATTACTAGGCTTAAAGTGGTCGATTTACTGTGTACATCTTATGAATTCAAAAATAATTAAGAAGGAGATTTTGAAATGAGTGTCATACTAGATACTCTGTTCTTAAGAACAAAAGAAACCACAAAATCAAAACATGGTGAACTAAAGACCTCATCCATATTGCTAATATCAGCAGCAATAACCATGGCAATTATTTTGTTGATGTCTGCAGGAATATCATACACAGAAGGAACGATGAAACAATACTCTACATGTCGCGATAAAATAATAGGATTTGAAGAACGTGGAATGTATGCGAGTCCAGAACAGTTTACATCAGCATTATCATTCTGTGACTCATAATGGGACTTTAAAATAACTCATTTTTTTTACTCTACATGTCGCGATAAAATAATAGGATTTGAAGAACGTGGAATGTATGCGAGTCCAGAACAGTTTACATCAGCATTATCATTCTGTGACTCATAATGGGACTTTAAAATAACTCATTTTTTTACTCTACTTTGTTGTATGTCTTTCTAGAAGTCCCATTTTTTGCTTCGACTGTAAATAGAATCTAATACCAGAATACAAATACCAGAATACAAATAAATTTTGATGACAAAGTCAAGCTATGATTTTTACCCTTAGTTATGACTCCACGACCATGATAGAAGGGTTCGAGTCCCACTCCCGGCGCTTCACCTATTATTCTTGGCAACAAGTTTAAAAAAACACGCACTTGGATTCGCAAACCACTGGGCCCAAAATCTGTGTCAAAAACAATTCACAACCCCTTGGGCCCACACTATAGCGTGTGTTTATTATGTTCCCTTATTAATACAAAATGTGCAAGTCACACGGCCACAACAATACTATCTAAATCACAAGAATAAGAATAGCGGACCATTTTCACGCTTTCAATATGCTATAAGGTCTGAGGAGACAAGAAGGAAATATGTTAGACGACTAGAGATTTTCTTTGATTTTTACCAGATTAGGGGAGATACCATAGAACAGAAAGCAGAGGATTTCCTGAAAATGACAAAAGGTAAAAAAGGTCTAGAAAATACAACTGATTTAATTTTAAATTACATGTCATATCATATCGATAGGGCTACAAAGAAAACAATATCAAAATCAACTGTTCGCAACTTCTACAAACCAATTAAATTATTCTGTGACATGAACAACCTAATTTTTAATGCCAAGGTAGTAACAAGAGGAATGCCTTCTGGACCTGAAAATGCCAACGATAGGATCCCCACAATGGATGAAATACTACAGGTCCTAAAGTATCCCGATAGAAGGATTAAACCCGTTCTGTTAACGATGATATCTTCAGGAATAAGAATTGGGGCTTGGGAATGGTTGAAATGGAAAAACATTATTCCTATTTATAATGAAAATACCGGAATTATCATTGTTGCCAAGATTATAGTTTATGATGGTGAACCTGAATGCTATTTTTCCTTTATTACTCCTGAGGCATATAATGCGTTAAAGGAATGGATGGATTTTCGTTCACAACAGGGGGAAACAATAACAGGTGAATCCAGGCTAATGCGTGATATTTGGAATACTGGAAAAATAATGATTAATTCAAAAGAATCAAATCTCAAAAAAGGAACCTGTGGTATTGTTTCTATACCAAAAAAAGCAGATGCAAATGCAATAAGACAAATCTTTACAAGGGCTTGGAAGATTCAAAATGTCCGTCCATCTGACAACAATATAAAAAGACATGAATTCAAATCGACACACTGCTTTAGAAAATATTTTGAGACTCATGCCATGGAATCAATGAAACTTTTGAATGTAAAAATACTAATGGGCCATGACACGGGACTTGAAAAATCGTATTACAAGCCTGACGAAAAAACCCTCCTGGAGGACTACCTTAAGGTTGTGGACTTGTTAACTATTAACGAAGAAAACCGCTTAAGAAAGAAGGTTGAAATGCTGAGATTTGAAAAGAACAAGATGGACGTCCTATTCAATGAGTTCGAAGAAATGAAGAAAAGAATCGGCATGAAATAAAACAAAATTCAAATTTGGAGTCGGTGCCAGTGTGTCGGATAAAATCGTCCATATCGTCCGATCGTCCGAAAAGCCTATTTTGAGCACGATTTTGACCATTATTTTCGGACGATATTGTGGACGCTACTTTAGTCACGGGACTTATCATGTTAATAAAATAATTTAATCAGGTAGTTATCAGATAATTAGTAATCGAGTAATAAGCGAACTTAATATACTCAGTTACATGCATGAATGAGACATGAAATCAATATTTCATATTGCCTTAACAAAGTTACGCAAATCTAATAAACCCCTAGACTGGTGCCCTTGTATGTCCTCTTTAAGAAGAAAGGAGGGAAACAATCACTTTGGGTGAGCAGAAAGAAGGTATTGCTGAACTAGAAGAACTCAATCAACAGAGTGCAAAATTAGCAGAAACATATCGCAGAATTTTTTATAAAGTAGATCCTGCTTTAGTTTTCGATCTCGTTACACGTTTGCAACAAGATCCAAAAAATCCAAAACCAATGTATACTGTTGAAGTGTTCACGAAAGATGGAACAGATCCACAGAAATCAAGAGATCATATATTGCAGACGACTGGATCAGTTCCTGCCATCTTTGATAAGGGTACTCACTACGTCTCACATCACCGTTTGAACCTAGAAATTCTAAAAAAACTGAATGACATAGACTATGTTTTGGAGGTTATGGGCGATTATACTGGTAGTGGAGCATCAATCGGGCCACAACATGATTTAGGTGATTGGAAGAAAATAAAAGACAAAGTAACTCATAAGTGACACATTATATAAAGAAAAAATAAGATGCGCGGACAAAATGTCCCAAACAAACACGATACTATCTGTTCTATACGATAAAGTCAGTCTATTTATCTATTGAACTTAATTAATTAATTTATTCAATATCAAATATCTTCAAACTTAATCTTAATGCATCTAAGTCAAAATGGCAATGGATAATAAGATAGTATTGGCACCGGTTGATAGTAAATGACAGAAGGAAAACTTCTTGATGTAAATAACAGAGCAGACTTTGAGGATTTCTTCAATCAGGCCGTTGACCGTATGGTTGAAATGTTCAAAAAAGAGGATCATGCTATACTACCACATGCAATATTATTTTTAATTGAAGGTGGTATTATAAAATATATGACGATAACTTTCCCTGATCCAGATCACTATATAATAAATGGACGAATACAGAATTTTCCTCCGGGAATATCCAATGTTCCACCAATGGTGATCATCACCGACATTATAGAAAAAAGTGGCGCTGAAGCCTATATACATATATCACAGGTTTGGATCAGAAAGAATCCACCGACTAAAGAAGAGTCGATAAATGATGATAAACCAGGGGTTATTGGTAGTTTACCAGTATCCGAACGTAGAGAAGTTCTTTCATGTGTTGGCAGAACTAAGGACGGGAAACAGACTTTAAGTAGATTTTTCGAAATGAAAAGAGATGTTCCCGGTGGCGATCATAGTAAAGTGTTAGATATGGTAAAAATGGAAGGTTGGGAGGTTAGTAAAGGTGGTTTAGGAGTGAATAAATAATGAGTCTATGCTATGATTTTCAAAAGTGGAGCGTCTTAACCATGTTGGCTATACTTACAGTCTGTTTAGTAGGTATGATTAATTTGGTATATGGTCAAGAATATGATGATCGAAATTATACGAAAGACTTGACTACTAAGGAATTGTAAAAGTTCTGTTTATGATAAATCAGCTACATTGTATATTTATCATAAGTGTACTTGACTAGATCTTATATGTTCTAAGGACAAGCATATTACGTTGTTCTTCAAAAAGAGCCGTTTAGATGTTAGTACTCTAGTGCATGTCACCAGCGTTAATGCACTTAGAAAATTAGTAAAACTTGAAAGTCGTATTGTAAAAATTTCTCCTCAGGGTTATAAAATGTCTAATGGAGTAGAGTTTTGTAGTGTCGGATTAAAGGGGATGCATGGGATAGATTATTCAATACAAGCATACGGAAAAGAGGCTTTACAATTACATAAGGAAGCCTCAATGGTCATGCAACCGCCAATTATTAAGAAAGAATCCACAAGTAGTTTAACTGTCAAAACTGGTGGGTCATTGGAAGTGCTAGAAAATTGACCCACCAGAATGAAAACCTAGTTTTTGGAATTAACTAGATTTACTATATGGACAACTAACAATAAATAATTTAACGGAACTTAGTTCCGCTTCTAAATCAAAGAAGCACACTAGGTCTTTTCTCTTTTATCAAGGTACGCTTCAAGTGATTCTATTATGAAAATACCCTCCAAGGTGGTCAAGGTGGAAAAATGTGATTAGGGGTTAGATATTCAAATTGTAAATAAAAAATTTACAAAATTAGTCTCTCATCAAACGTTTTTATTTAATGTCAAGTTACAGTTCATTTAGTTATGGAGCACGGAAAATGCCTGTGGCATCTAACAGAAGCGGGAACTTCAGAAAAAGCACCACAGTGTAATTCTAAGGCTTCTAGGAATGTCTCTTCTATGCGGAATTTAACGACAATAGACTTGTGCGAGAGGCACTACAAGAGTGTAATCGCTTGGGTTGATGAATAATTAATTTTTTTAATACCCCTCTGGCGTGATGCTTTTTCACGGCGCCTTTTTAACATTAGGAGAATTTGGAAAGATTTCAGGCTCTCCTTATAGCCCAAACAAGCATAAATATGATCCAGATTACTAGGACAATAACTCCAATAATTATGAGAATGTCTCCGATAGTTCCAGCTGGATATGGAATCGGAGAATATAGTAAAACTGCGCCAATTACAAGAAGGACAATTGCTAGTATTAGCAGTTTTTGGTGACCAATTATCGTATTAAGCGCCTTCACCTTCACCTGACTTTTCTTCATGATACCTAATGACAGTAACACCACCTCTTTCTATATCGGCTATTAGATCCGGATCATTGATGATATTACCCTGTTTATCATAGTATTTCTTTTTCTTCTTGGCTGATATAATTTGAGATTTCTGATTTGGTCCTTTGAATTTACCTTTAATATCTTCGGTTGTTGCAGTATCCTTCTCTGAATATCGCATGCCACATTCAGGACACCAGAGTACGCCTGGTTCATCCCTTTTGCTTATTAGAGGAGTACCATAATGTATGACACAGGTTTTACTAGGTATATATCGTTCTTGAGCATTTCCGAAGAAACCTATAATATTGAACTTCTTTTCCTTATTCATCTTTTATCACTCATTTCAAACATCTTGAGACTTAATCTAGTTGCGTCAAAGACGTCGTAAGTACTATTGTTACCAGTTTCCTTTTTGTCCAAATTACCGTTATCTTGGTATGAGGCAGTACGCATTTGACTTACTAATTCTTTATGTTCTGTGTCTGAAACGCTAAACCAAGTCTTACTTACTACGTGTTGAAATCTTCCTAACAATTCCTTACCATATAGAGCGAATGAAATAGGAATAATAAACATCCTATACTCCGGATCTATTTTCTCCCTATTAGCGCGTTGGATTACTGCTTCGTAATCAATATTTTCTCTGAATTGAATCTTTAGGGACTTGATAAAGTCTGGTTTTGCACCATCAACGTATATCTTGTTTGGTTTGTATTGATAACGTAATTGTTCTATTAATGAAATCATTTGCTCGTAACTGGGACGGGCGTATTCCTTAGCGTAGAGAACTTTCAGGATGTTATCTTCTAATTGTAATATTGTTATGCCGAAATGTGATGATCCGAATCCTGGATCTACACCCATTGAAATACTGCAATTTTCGTTTACTTGTGGCACTACATAATGGTTGCAACAATTCTCTATTTCATAAGGTAGGAAAACGTTACCAAGACCATAACCGTATTGACATTCATATTCTCTTTTGAATTCAACATCTAGTTTCTTGCGTTCAATTTCTTCTTTATCGTATATTGTACCGAGGTCATAAGTATAATCCAACTTTAATTTCTTATATTTAGAATTAGCATCATTTTCTATTATCTGCATTAATCCATTAGGAAGGAAAGGTGTTGATGACAAAATAATCTTACAGTTGCTTTTCTCTTCATATGGACCTATAGCATGTATTAGTTCTTGTTGTATTGACTCGTCTAGATAATCGGATTCATCAACTCAAATGTAAGACGCCTCAAAATATCCTCTAATGTCCTTAACGTTTTTGGTAGGAAATACCTTTATCCATGTTTCTTAAGCCATAGTTCAGTGTACTTTGATCCTAATTGAAGGAAAGGAAATTTTTTAACAAATAACTCTTGTAACTTTTACTTTATGTAGTTGGCGTGCTGTTCTCTAGTACCTGATATAATAAAGATAGACTTGTTATCTAATTCTGAACTACTGAGGATCTTCCATGCTAAATATCTAATCATAAACGTAGTGATGCCGATACCTCTTGACTTTAGAATCCATATGTTCTGATTGTGCTCTATTGAATCAAATATTAATTGTTGAAAAGGGAATATATCGTACTCTTTATCGTTCTTAACAGGTTTACCTATGATATGATTAAAGCAGCATTGGCCATTTGTCTTAGTGAACTGTTCATTATGTTCTTGTTGATCCCATATCCAAAAGGGTTTGTCTTTGAATACTTCTAAACTATCTTTATAATCAGATATTACAAGATTGGTTGGATTATGTATTGGATATGGATTGATCTTTCTCTTTATCATTTTGGTTAATTGATTCTTCCATTACCCACTTTGACGCTTCATAAAAGGGACTGATGTATGTCTGAAGTTCTGCTATCTTCAATAGTGCGTCCATTGCCTTGTAATCTTTATTACGATAACATTTCCACATTTCTTGATTAACTAACTCTAATTGATCTATCCTCTCTAAGTGTTGATCTACGAACTGAGTCTATGCTATTAATCATAGACGGGCAAACCTAGATTCTTTGATTTGCTTTTTTAATCTGTAAAAGTATTGCCAGGATATCTTGAAACCTCTATCTTTTAGATATGCTAGACTTTCTTCTTCTGATAGATTCATGGCCATTGCTTGAATAATATACGGCTTAACTCTCTCTTTTGTATACATATTTACTCACTATTTGTAGAGTTTTTCTCTACTTTTCTCGGCATATCTGCGCTGTTTTCGTTGTTTTATCTTTTCTTTATTCTTTAGATAATATATTTTATAGTTAGCGAGTATGAGTTCTTTATTTCTATAGTTATATGCTCTTACGCTAGCCTTTCTTTGTTCGGGATATTTTTGAAGGTAATTTTTAAAATACTGTATCACTTTGTCTGGATTATTTTTTCTCCATTGTTTATTATATTCAATTATCTTTTCATGATTATTTTGATAATATTTCCTATGATATTCGATTATCTTTTCATGATTATTTTGATAATATTTCCTATGATATTCCCTATTCTTTTCTTTGTCTTTGTCTCGTGAATTGATTATGATTCATTCACCTTTTGTTTACTTTTCTTTAATTCTCTACGCTGTCTTTCGTTAGCATTTATCTTGTCTCTGTTCTTTTGATAATATTTTTTATGGTAAGCACTTATTTTGTCTCTATTTCTATAGTTATATGCTCTTACGCTAGCCTTTCTTTGTTCGGGATATTTTTGAAGATAATTCTTACCATATTGCTTTACTTTCTCTGGATTATTTTTTTTCCATTGTCTAATTAATGCTAGTCTCTCTTTGTACATTTCTCCATGAGTTTGAAGGATTTTCTTTACATAATTCTGATAGTGTTCCCTTGCATATTCCCTATCCTTTTTCCTTTTGAGTTCTTCCTTGTCTTTGTCATGTGAATTGATTATGTTTTACTCACCTTTTGTATCATAGTATCATATTCCCTCGTCAATTGAGCCTTTTCAGTTCACTTTCTCTTATTGCTATTGTTTCATCAATGCCGTTGGTTGCTGTTAGTTGAACCTTATCTTTATTCTTTTCAAAGCATGAATCACAATATCTCTCTATTCTCTGTGCTTTCATTTCCCAATCTGATACATCATAAGTTACCAGTATATTAGGAATATCACCACAGTTAGAGCATAACCCTCCTACGTACTTTTTTATTAAATCCTCCCTTCGTGTACTCATCATTTTAGGTTTTAACAGTCTGGTTAATTCCTTCATTTTGTCTTCACTTAGAATTATTTTCGTTATAATGGGATTCTTTAATTTCATTTACTTATGCTATGCTATGTAAGTAGACTTCTGTGGTAACTTTGTTTCTTTACTGCTTGATTTATTTTGATTATTTTGCTTAATGAAAGGCTCGTAAGTTTCTCTGATAAAGTCAATTGTTACATTAGAATTAACCAATCCTTCTAATACTATGGTTCTTTTTTCTTCTGTCTTGAATGGGACCATTGCTAATATGCTTGCAACTTTTAATTGCCTGTTTTCTGCTTCTAATTTCAATAATTCCTGTTTTTGCTTTTCACGGTCAGAAATAACAATTTTTTTTGTTATTTTTGCTTTGTCAAGTTGTTCTACTGTTTGCTTAGATTTACTTTTCTTTTTTGCCAATTTTCATTTCTCCTAGTTCTAGTGAATTGCGTGTCGCTTTCTTAAGCCCTGGTCTGATGTCTTTTTACTTTTCTTCTTTGCCATCTTTATTTTTTTCACCTTCCCAGTCTTTTGTTTCTTTTGCAACTCCCTTGGTATTCCAGGATTGAGCGTTCCAAATTTGCTAATGGTAACGAGTTCATCAAATGATCTTTCTTTAAACTCTGGATAGGTAAAGCCTCCATATTTTCTGCCTGGCGTAATTACAAGTAGGTCAACGTTTTCCGTTATCTGATTTTCTAGTTCTGGGGTCCAATCTTTAGGCCATTCAAATTCGTAGACAGTTTCTGTTTTTAGGATTTCAGTGGCTACCTTTTTACCTGTTTCTGGATTTACCTGATTTCTAAAACTTGGATCTTCATATATTCCAACAGTTCTAAAATGATGTATTTGATTACCTATATAATTTCTTGATTTTAACTCTTCAATATAATAGAAATATTCTTCTTTTCCTTTTCTTACCCTAACAATGTTTGTTATTTCATGTTTTACTGGTTGCTTTGCTGCTTTTGCCCCTTCAAAAAACCTTCTCTCGTTACCGTCGGATGCCCGTTCTAAAGCAATCTCATAAGCGTTTTCTCTATATTTTTCTAAAACTTTTGGATGCATTTTTACTCACCTCATTTCTCCAGTTTTATTTTAACATAATCTCTATTGTATGGTTTCTGAACTTTCGATGCTTCATCACTAATTTTTGAAACATACCCATCCCATTTACTATCTTTTAGTAATTCTTCGAAGGCTGGAACCATTTCACTTAGGAACTCATATGGCGTCAAAATAGAACTTTCTGTATATTCATGTTTATACGATTCATTTTCTTTTTTGAAAGAATCTGTCGTCCTTCCT
>Ga0222623_10000073_pt1 | contig 24505 bp, 22 predicted proteins | sample PLMtaG_FD_177336 | JGI IMG/M metagenome (GOLD analysis project Ga0222623, IMG submission 177336) | Groundwater sediment microbial communities from an aquifer in East River, Colorado, USA - PLM2_30_coex | ecosystem: Environmental > Terrestrial > Soil > Riparian zone | place: USA: East River...
CGAGGAGGTCGAGAAGCTCAGCCAGCCACCCGCAACCTTCGGCGTGTATCTCGCGACGAACGAGGACGGGTCGGTCGATGTGTTCACCGCCGGTCGAAAGATGCGGGTGAACGTGACGCCCGAGCTAGATCTGGCGGGGCTGACCCGGGGAGCCGAGGTCATCTTGAACGAGGCGTTGAACGTCGTCGAGGTCCTCCATCCCGACGTCGCCGGTGAGGTCATGAAGGTCAAGGACAAGCTCGGTGAAGACCGGGTCATCGTCATTGGGCACGGCGACGAGGAGTTGGTGGCCACGCTGGGGCACGCGCTCCGCGAGGAACCCATCCGGGCGGGCGACCCACTGCTGATCGACCGCCGGTCCAACGTGGCCCTGGAGCGGCTGCCGAAGGAGGAGGTCGAGGAGCTCGTCCTGGAAGAGATCCCAGATGTCTCCTACGAGGACATCGGCGGGCTGGAGACGCAGATCGAGGCCATCCGCGACGCGGTCGAGCTCCCGTTCCTGTATTCGGAGCTGTTCAAGGAGCACCAGCTGGAGCCGCCGAAGGGCGTGCTCCTGTACGGCCCACCGGGGTGTGGGAAGACGCTGATCGCCAAGGCCGTGGCCAAGTCGCTCGCCGACAAGGTCAGGGAGCGGACCGGCCGGCCCGACGTCCACTCGTACTTCCTGAACATCAAGGGCCCCGAGCTGCTGAACAAGTATGTCGGGGAGACCGAGCGCCAGATCCGTCAGATCTTCCAGCGGGCCAAGGAGCGGAGCGAGGAGGGCCTGCCGGTCATCGTGTTCTTCGACGAGATGGACTCGATCTTCCGAACCCGCGGGTCCGGCATCTCATCCGACGTGGAGAGCACCATCGTCCCGCAGCTCCTTTCGGAGCTGGACGGCGTCGAGACCCTGAAGAACGTGATCGTGATCGGGGCATCCAACCGCGAGGACCTCATCGACCCGGCGATCCTGCGCCCGGGCCGACTGGACGTGAAGATCAAGATCGAGCGGCCGAGCGCCGCGCAGGCCAGTGACATCATGTCCAAGTACCTGACCGGCGATGTGCCCATTCATCCCGAGGAGATCGGCCGAGCCGGCGGTAACGCCGGGGCGGCCGTCCGCCGGATGGTCCAGATCACCGTGGACCGGATGTACGCCTCCTCCGACGACAACCGGTTCCTGGAGGTCACGTACGCTTCCGGGGACAAGGAGGTCCTGTACTTCAAGGACTTCAACTCGGGCGCGATGATCGAGAACATCGTCCGCCGGTCGAAGAAGGAGGCCATCAAGCGGTTCCTGTCCACCGGCGAGAAGGGCATCAGGACCGAGGACCTGCTGAACGCCATCCGGGACGAGTTCAAGGAGAACGAGGACCTCCCGAACACCACGAACCCCGATGACTGGGCTCGCATCTCCGGCAAGAAGGGTGAGCGGATCGTCTACGTTCGAACCCTGCTCGGCGACGGTGGCGCGGAGGGCCGACAGGTCGAGCGCGTGGCCGCGGGCCAATACCTGTAAGCTCACCGGATGGCCATCCCCAAGGTCATCGGGACGGAGACGGAGTACGGCATCTCCGCGCTCGGTGCCCCCGATTTCAACCCGGTCCTGTCGTCATCGCTCCTCATCAGCACGTATGCCGGCGCATTGCGCCGCATCCGGTGGGACTACGAGCAGGAGTCACCGCTCCGCGACGCCCGCGGCTTCGAGCCGGTGCAGATCCGGGAGCCCGCGGAGGAGGACCTCGGCCTGGCCAACGTGATCCTGCCGAACGGCGCTCGGTATTACGTGGACCACGCGCACCCTGAGTACTCCACGCCGGAGTGCGCCAGCCCGCGCCAGCTGGTCGTCCACGACAAGGCAGGGGAACGCGTGCTCGAGCGATCGCTGACCGAGCTCCACCGCGTCCTTCCGCCGGGCCAGCGCATCGCGATCTACAAGAACAACAGCGACGGCAAGGGGAACTCCTACGGTACCCACGAGAACTTCCTGGTCGATCGGGGCACGCCGTTCGGCATCATCGTGCGGGACCTGACCCCGTTCCTGGTCTCCCGGCAGATCTACACGGGGGCCGGCAAGCTGGGAGGGGAGGCACCGTCGGACGACCGGGACCGCCATCGCTACCAGCTCAGCCAGCGGGCGGACTTCTTCGAGGCCGAAGTGGGCCTGGAGACGACGCTCAAGCGACCGATCATCAACACCCGCGACGAGCCCCACGCCGATCCCGACAAGTACCGGCGGCTCCACGTGATCGTCGGCGACGCCAACATGAGCGAGGTGGCGACCTACCTGAAGCTCGGGACCACCTCGATCGTCCTGAAGATGATCGAGGACGAGTACCTGCCCGACCTTACGATGGCAAATCCCGTGGCCGCGCTCCACGAAGTTTCCCGCGACCTGTCGTGCACCGCGCGGCTTCACCTGGCCGATGGCCGGCGGCTGAAGGCCGTGGAGATCCAGTGGGAGTACTTGGAGCGGGCCCGCAAGTACGTCGAGCAGGAGGACGACACCCCGGACAATCGCGACGTGCTTCAGCGATGGGAGAACGTCCTGTCCGCTCTGGAGAGCGACCCCCTCTCGCTCCAACGTGAGCTGGACTGGGTGGCGAAGTACCGGCTCCTGGAGAGCTACCGGGAGCGAGACGGCCTGGCCTGGTCCGACCCCAAGCTGCGGCTGATCGACCTGCAGTACCACGACGTCCGAACCGACAAGGGCTTGTACTACCGGATGGCCGCAACCGGCAAGGTGGACCGCCTGGTGAGCGACCGGGAGATCGAGCTGGCCGTCATGGAGCCCCCGGAGGACACCCGCGCGTACTTCCGCGGCCGGTGCATCGCCCGCTACCCCGACGCCATCGCCGCAGCCTCGTGGGACTCGATGATCTTCGATACCGGCAAGGAGGCCCTTCAGCGCATCCCCATGCGCGAGCCCCTGCGCGGCACGCGAGAGCACGTGGCCGGCCTGCTCGACCGGGCCCCCGACGCGGCCAGCCTGGTCAGCCTGCTCCAGTCCTGACCCGGCCTGGCATCGCCGGCCGTTCCCCCTCCACGCCGAGGCCCGCCGGTAGAATGGCGTGGCCGGCCCCAACCGGACCCGAGGGGGAATGCGAGCCGTGCCGCAGGAGCAGGAGCAGAAGAGGACCCAGCGAAAGGGAGGCGGCGAGGGAGGCGGCGAGGCCGACGCCGGTCAGGTGCAGTCCGCCTCCAAGGCCGAGGAGCTCAAGGAGGAGATGGACGAGATCCTCGACGAGATCGATTCGGTCCTCGAGGAGAACGCCGAGGAGTTCATCAAGAGCTACGTCCAGAAGGGCGGGGAATGACGGACGACCCCGCCGGCTTCCCGCTCGGCGCGGGAGGCCCTATCGGCGCGAACCCCAGCTTCTTCGACCTGGTCTCGAGAAACCGTCCTGAGGCGGTGAGGGGCCTCCCTGGACCCCACGGCGGGGCGGACATGGGCCACCCTCACGGCACCACCGTCCTCGGCTTGAAGTACGAGGGCGGGGTGGTGTTCGCCGGTGACACCCGAGCGACCGAGGGCTTCTCCATCGCCGACGACAAGATGGAGAAGGTCTTCGCCGCCGACGACTACTCGGCCATCGCCATCGCCGGGGTGGCCGGGCAGGCCATCGAGATCGTCAAGCTCTTCCAGCTCGAGCTGGAGCACTACGAGAAGATCACCGGCGACCGCCTGTCGCTCGAGGGCAAGGCCAACCGCCTGGCCCAAATGATCCGGGGCAACTTCCCCCTGGCCCTCCAGGGCCTGGTCGTCGTGCCGCTGTTCGGCGGGTTCGACGAACATCGGAACGAGGGCCGGATCTTCTACTACGACGCCACAGGCGGCCGGTGGGAAGAAGACGACTACCGGGCCACCGGGTCCGGCCAAAATCCGGCCAAGGGCTCGCTTAAGAAGCGGTGGCGGCCCGGGCTGTCCCGGGACGAGGCCATCCGGGTGGCGGTGGAGGCCCTGGTGGATGCGGCCGAGGAGGATGCGGCGACCGGCGGGCCGGATCCGGCGCGGGGTATCTTCCCGACGATCCTGGTCGTGGCGGCGGAAGGTGTCTCCTCGGTTCCGGACGACGAGGTCCGCTCGGCCTACGAAGCGGTGGTGGGGGCCAGGTCCTGATGGCGTTCATGCCGTACGTCCCTCCCGAGCAGCTCATGAAGGACCGCTCGGACTTCGCTCACAAGGGCATCGCCCGGGGCAAGTCCGTGGTGGGCCTCGAATACGTGGACGGGGTCCTGTTCATCGCGGAGAACCCAAGCTCCACGCTGCACAAGATCTCGGAGATCTACGACCGGATCGCCTTCGCCGGCGTGGGGAAGTACAGCGAGTTCGAGGACCTTCGGATCGCGGGGGTGCGTCTCGCCGATCTCCGGGGCTACTCGTACGGGCGGGAGGACGTCCGGGCCCGGGACATCGCGAACGGGTATTCCCAGGCGCTGTCCACCATCTTCACCCAGCAGATGAAGCCGTACGAGGTGGAGATCCTGGTGGCGGAGGTGGCAAGCGACTACGGACGGAACGAGGTCTACCACATCCTGTTCGACGGGACCGTCACCGACGAGCATGGGTTCGTGGGGATCGGCGGGCACGCCGAGACGCTGACCGAGGCGCTCAAGGGGACGTACCAGGAGCAGTGGGACCTGGCCACCGCGGTCCGGGAAGCCGTGAAAGCGCTTTCCAGCGCGGAGGGCCGCGAGATCGAGCCGGCGTCGATCGAGGCTGGTGTCCTGGAGCGGACCCGGCCCCAGCGCAGGAAGTTCCGCCGCCTCTCCGACCACGAGGTGGCGGAGATCCTGTCCGGTTAGGCGCATCCTCGCGTTTCGTCCGGCACGACCTACACTCATCGCGTGGACCGGCGGATCTTCGGCCTGGAGAACGAGTACGGCGTGACCTGCACGTTCCGTGGCCAGCGGCGCCTCTCGCCCGACGAGGTGGCCCGATACCTGTTCCGCCGGGTGGTGCATTGGGGCCGGTCCTCGAACGTGTTCCTGGAGAACGGCGCCCGGTTGTACCTCGACGTCGGCTCCCACCCCGAGTACGCCACGCCCGAGTGCGACGCCATCGCCGACCTCGTGGCCCACGACAAGGCGGGGGAGCGGATCCTCGAAGCGCTGCTCGCCGCGGCCGAGGTGCGCCTGCACGAGGAGGGCATCTCCGGCCAGGTCTACCTGTTCAAGAACAACACCGACTCCGCGGGGAACTCCTACGGCTGTCACGAGAACTACCTGGTTGCCCGGCAGGGCGAGTTCGCCAGGATGGCCGACATCCTGATCCCGTTCTTCGTCACCCGGCAGATCTACTGCGGGGCGGGGAAGGTGCTCCACGGACCCCGGGGGGCACAGTTCTGCATCGCTCAGCGCGCCGAGCACATCTGGGAGGGCGTATCGTCGGCCACGACGAGATCGCGCCCCATCATCAATACCCGCGACGAGCCCCATGCCGACGCTGAGCGGTTCCGTCGCCTCCACGTGATCGTGGGGGACTCGAACATGAACGAGTGGACCACGTTCCTGAAGGTGGGCATCACCGACCTGGTGTTGCGGATGGTCGAGGCCAACACGGTCATGCGCGACCTCACGCTGGAGAACCCCATCCGGGCCATCCGAGAGATCTCCCACGACATCGCGGGCAAGAAGCGGGTGCGGCTGGCCAACGGCCGGGAGCTCACCGCCATCGAGATCCAGGACGAGTACTACGAGCGAACGGCGAAGTTCGTCGAGCGTCGTGGGGGCGACCCCCAGACCAAGCAGCTACTGCTGGAGTGGCGGGACGCGCTCGACGCGCTGGCCTCCCGGCAGCCGGAGGTCCTGGCCCGGAAGGTGGACTGGGTGGCCAAGATGCTGATGATCGATCGGTACCGGAGTAAGCATCAGCTCCCGCTGTCATCGCCGAAGGTGGCGCTGCTCGACCTGGCGTACCACGACGTCAACCGGAGTCGTGGGCTGTACTACCTGATGGAGCGGTCCGGGAAAGCCGAGCGGATGGTCAGCGAGAAGGACATCTCCCGTGGCATGCGAGAGCCCCCGCAGACCACCCGGGCGAAGCTCCGCGGCGACTTCATCAAGCACGCGAAGCAGAAGCGGCGGGACTACACGGTTGACTGGGTCCACCTGAAGCTGAACGACCAGGCCCAGCGCACGGTGCTGTGCAAGGATCCGTTCCGTTCCGTTGACGAGCGGGTGGAGCAGCTCATCGCCCACATGTAGGCGGCGCGCGATCTTCCAGGGGTGAGCCATCCGGCCGACCGGCAGGGACCGAGAATACTCAGCGGCAGGTGCGGGATCCCGCAGCCATCCGACCCGCCAAGACCCCGGCCGCACCGGCCGCCAGGAAGAACGCCGGGTCGTCCCTTTGGGTTCGGCCCATCGACTCCACGTCGAAGCCCAGCTCGTCGAGCTTGGCGAGGGCCGGGCGGCCGTCGACCTCCACCAGCTGATGCCGCTCCTCGAGCTTCCGACCCCTGAGCGCCTCCCACACTGCCTCGCGCTCGCGCGCGTCGTCCAGGACCGGCACGGCGACGTTCGCCCTGGCCGTGCACACCTTCTCCAGGATCGTCAGCGAGTGGTGTGACACGACGCGGTGGCGCGGGCGCGCCTCCGCGAATGACACGCGGAGGGCCGCCACCGGCACGCCCTCGAGGGCCTCGGCGGCGTTCAGCGCATGTCCGCTCCCGAGCGCGCTCACTCCCCACGTCGTGTCGGTCCCGAGGGTCCCCGGCCCGTCGGCCACCACCACGACGTCGGCCTCCAGCACCTCCTTGGCCGCAAGCAGGGCGGTCCAGATCGTCACCGCCTCGAACTCCCCCCCGAAGGCCTGCCCGCAGGTGATGAACCCGTCCATGAGCCCGGCCTCGCGGAGCCGAGCAACGAGCCGGGAGAGCGGGCCGGGAAGCGCCGCCCCGTCGGTCATGACGTACGCGACGCGTCCAACACCGGATGCCTTCACCCCCGCGGCGATCGGCCCGATCATCGAGTGCAAAGGCGCGGCCACGACCGGGGTTCCCCGGAGTCCGCGCGAGCCCTCCAACACGTCGGGATGGGTCTCCTCCACCGACCGAACGGCCACCTGCTGCGGCGTGTACCGGGCCTTCATCACCCGGCCGCTGTGGGCGAGCTCGGTGGCCGGCCCGCCCTCCACCGCGATCACCAGGTGGAACCCGCCGGTCCCCAGGCCCAGCGCCACCGCCGTCGTGTTGAGCAGCACGACGTCTCCCACCCGGACAGGTCCCGTGAGGTTCGGGTAGGCGAGCGCCGGGGCTCGCGCACCCTCCACCTCCACCACCAGCTCGATCGCCCCCGGGCGTGACCCGCCCACCGACACGACCACGCCGCGACGCAGCCTGATGCCGGCCCGTTCGCCACTCATGGCCCGAGTATCATGCCCGACCGATGCACCCGCTCGAGCGTCTGGTGAACCTGGTCGCGCTCCTGCTGGAGTCGCGGCATCCCCTCACCTTCGAGCAGATCCGGGCGAAGATGCCCGAGGGCTACGGCCAGGACGACGTCCAGTCGGCCAAGCGGATGTTCGAACGCGACAAGGACGTCCTTCGCGACGTCGGGGTCCCCATCGAGGTCATCGCCACCGACGCGTGGGACGTCGAGCACGGCTACGCCATCCCCAAGGACCGGTACTACCTGCCGGAGATCGACTTCACCCCGGAGGAGATCTCGGCCCTGTTCGTGGCGGCGCATGCCGGGGGGCCCGACGATGCGGCCGAACAGGCCGTGCGCAAGCTGCTGTACGGCACCGACGGCGGGCTGGTGGCCGGCGCGCCCTCGGCGCCCCTGGCCGCCGAGGCGGGGGCCGTCGACGCTCGCCTGACCGCCGCGGCCGAGGCAATCGCGGAGCGACGGAGCGTCCGGTTCGCCTATCGGACCTCGCGGGGCGTCGAATCCGAACGCCATATCGATCCGTGGGGCTTGGTGTTCCGGGCCGGGCACTGGTACCTCGTCGGCCTGGACCGGGAACGACAGGAGATCCGGGCGTTCCGCCTGTCGAGAGCGGGCGGGGAGCTCCGGCTCGAAGGGAAAGCCGGCCGGCCGCCGGATGGGTTTCGGGCGGCGGAGCACGTGATCGGCGGGCCGTTCGGCCCGGGGGAGCCCGAGGAGCGGGCCACGGTGGCGTTCTCGCCGGACGTCGCGTGGTGGGCGACCCGCGGAGTCCAGGGGGCCGTGATCGAGGACACCCGGAAGGACGGCTGGGTCCAGGTCAGCCTCCCGGCGGCCCCGGGCGACGCCTTGGCGTCGTGGATCCTGTCGTTCGGCCCGGACGCCGTGGCCGTGGCGCCCGAGGCCCTTCGCGCCGAGATCGTTCGCCGGCTGGAGGCCGCGCTTCGATGACCGGTCGTTCTCGCTCCGCGGCGACGTCACGGGCCTCCGACCGGTTGCGGCGGTTGCTCGTGCTCGTGCCGTACCTGGTCAAGCATCCCGGGACGGAGCTGGCGGAGATCACGCGACTGTTCGGGGTTCGCCAGGACGAGCTGACCTCGGACCTGAACCTGCTGTTCGTTTCGGGACTGCCACCGTACGGACCGGGTGACCTGATCGGCGTGGCCATCGAGGACGAGCGGGTGTGGATCGACATGGCCGACTACTTCTCCCGGCCGCTCCGCCTGACCCGGGCCGAGGCGCTCGCCCTGTACCTTCGGGGGACCGCCCTGGCCGTGACGCCCGGCCTCCGCGAAGCCACGGCCCTGGCCTCGGCACTGCGAAAGCTCGAGGAGCGCCTTGGTCCCGAAACCCTCGGCGAGCTGGCGGAGCGGGTGGAGGCCGCCGAGGGCGGGAAGCCCGCCGAGACCTTGGATGCGCTTCGGAAGGCCGTCGCCGGCAAGGAGCGAGTGAGGATCGAGTACTACGCGGCCTCCTCCGCCGAGACCACGGCTCGGGAGGTCGACCCCGAGGAGGTGTTCTTCGCCATCGGGAACTGGTACGTGGCCGCCTTCGACCATCGCTCGGGTGAGGAGCGGCTGTTCCGGGCGGACCGGATCCGCTCAGTGGAGCCGACGGGCGAGACCTTCGAGCCCCGAGGCCTGGCCGGCGCGGGGCGCGCCCTGTATACCCCCACGGAACGGGATGTGCCGGTTCGGCTGCTGCTGCACCCGGCGGCCCGGTGGGTGGGCGAGTACTACGAGGTGGACGCGGAGACCGAGACGCCCGCCGGCGACCTCGAGGTGCAGCTCCCGGCGAGCCGCCTTGAATGGGTGGCCCGGCTGGTCCTCCGCCTCGGGGGAGAAGCGGAAGTGTTGAGCCCACCCCAGCTGAAAGTCCGGGTCCGAGAGCTGGCCGGGCGGACGAAAGAATTGTACGAATAGAGTAGTCCCTTCCGGCCTCCGGACGCTAAACCGTTTCGATTGCCGGACCGATACTGGTCCTGACATGACCACCATCCGAACCACCTGCCCCCGCTGTGGCGAAGTGGACATGGGCCCCGAGGCCATCCTCCTCTCGGTCCTCCACGGCGGGCGGGAGGGCACCTACCGGTTCACCTGCCCCACTTGCCTCGACGGGGTGGAGAAGCGGGCCGACCGCAAGATCGTGGCGCTCCTGGTCTCGGCCGGCGTGGACGTCTCGGGCCGGGGCGAGGCCCAGGAGCACACCATGCCCATGTTCGACGAGGAGTCCGAGGAGCGGGTGGACCCCCGCGGCCGGCTCCCCGAAGGCCCGGCGTTCACCGTCGACGACCTCATCGACTTCCACTTCACCCTCCAGGACGACCGGCTCATCCGGGAGTTCCTGGCCGGTCAGCGCTGAGCCCACCGCTCGGCTAGCATCCTCCGCGTGACCACCCCGGCGGCTGTTTGGATCATCGTCGGCGTGGTGAGCACGCTGGCCATCACCGTCGTGCTGGTGGGGCTGGTTCGCCACGTGCTCCTGCTCGGCCGGACCCTCCGCAGGTTCCAGGAGGAGGTGCAGCCCATCGCCGAGGACATCGCGGCGGAGGGGGAGCGGGCGTCGTCGAGGGCCGGGGGCCTTCCGACGGGGAAGCCCCGGTAGGCGCGGGGTCCTTCTCGAACCTCGCGCAGTAGAATCGCCTCGGGCGCCTGCCCACCTGACGAGATGTTCAACATCGGCCCTCTCGAGCTCATGGTCATCCTGGTCATCGCCCTGCTCGTCGTCGGCCCTCACCGGCTGCCCGAGGTCGGGCGGTCCATCGGCCGGGGCATTCGCGAGTTCCGGAAGGCGCAGGACGAGGTCCAGAAGACCATCCAGTCCGCGCTCAACGAGCCGGCATCCACAGCTCGGCCCATGCCCCGCGCCGACGCACCGCCGCGGCCCGAAGAGAAGATGGTGACCGACGACACCGACGCCGCCGACGCCGCCGATGGCACCGATGGCACCGAAGGGAAGGATGTCGTCCGCCACGTCGGCAAGGGACTGGCCGAGCTCCGCAAAGCCAGGGACGAGATCCAGCGCAGCTTGCGCGTGGACCTGGACGACGAGGGCGACGGCGGCCGGTCCACGGCGGGGTAGGCCGATCCTCGTCGATCGCCGATGAAGCTGATCCCCGAACGGCTCCGACTTCGTCCCCGCGACCCCGAGGGGACGATGACCCTCGTCGAGCACCTCGAGGAGCTTCGGAGCCGGCTGTTCCTGGCCCTGGGGGCAATCGGCCTGGGCTCGATCATCGGGTGGTTCCTGTACGGGCCGGTCCTTCAGCTTCTCCAGAACCCCTACTGCGACACGATCGAGAACCTGCCTGCCGGGAACCGTCCCCCAACCGGCTGCAAGTTCGTGTTCACCGGGGTCCTCGAGCCGGTGATCATCAAGCTCAAGGTGGTCGTGTTCCTGGGGCTGTTCATCGCGCTGCCCATCGTCCTTTGGCAGCTGTGGGCGTTCGTCGTGCCCGGCCTCACACGTCGGGAGCGGCGGTTGGCCGTGCCCTTCGTGGCCTCGTCCGTGATCCTGTTCGCCCTGGGCGCCGTCATCGCCTACTTCACCTTGCCGAAGGGACTCGGCTTCCTGCTGGGATTCGCCGGCTCGGGGTTCGTGCCGCTGCTCACCGGCGACCGGTTCCTGGGTTTCGTGATGCTGCTCGCGCTGTCCTTCGGGATCTCCTTCGAGTTCCCGGTGGTCCTGATCTTTCTCTCGATCGTGGGCGTGATCTCCAGCCAGCAGCTGCGCCAGTGGCGCCGAGGGGCCATCTTGTTCATCGCGATCTTCGCTGCTGTGATCACGCCGAGCTCGGACCCCTACACGATGACCGCGATGATGGTTCCCATGGTCCTGTTCTACGAGGGCGCTATCATCGTGACCCGCCTGATGAACCGATAGGAAGCCATGGCCATCAAGGGCAAGAGCAAGCCGCGGAGCCGAAGGGTCGTGACCCCGGGGCCCCGGCCCTCGTACACGCCGGTGAAGAAGCCCCTGCTCGCTCGGCGGGGATTCCGCATCGGCGTGCTGGTGGTCGTCGTGGCCGCCTCGGTCGGGGGCATCTGGTACGGGCTGGCCCGAGAGCGGACCCAGGCCCGCGAGCAGGCTCTGGCGGAACGGGAGCGCACCGCCGCCGTCACGTTCCGCGGAAAGGTCCAGGGAGCGATCGCCTCGGCCGGGCAGCCGGCGCCCCCCGACGGTTTCACCGCCTTCCCCGCCCTCACCACCGACGTCGACGGCCTGCAGAAGGGTTCGGTCAAGCCCCAGACGGTGCGGACCGACGCAAAGGCCGCCCGGAAGGCGGCCAAGGGCGCGTGGCAGGCCATGGACGGGATCGACGTCCTGTCGGTCACGGCGAACAAGGGCTTCGACGCTGCGTTCGTGAACTACTTCTTCAACGCCAAGGAGAAGATGCAGGACGGGCTCAAGCTGTACGAGCACGCGGCGCTCCTGGTGGAGCAGGCGGCGGCGGCCACCGGGGACGAGCGCACCGAGCTCCTGGAGAGCGCGGGGGGGATCCTCGACGTGGCGGCCGATCTCATGAACGGGGGCTACAGCGACTTCATCCAGGTCCAGCAAGAGGCCGGCATCTTCCAGCCGTCGCTGCCGTCGGTCCCCGCCGGGTCGTGACTGATGGCTTGGTCCTGCTCCATGCCTTCCCGCTCGACGCGAGGATGTGGGAAGCCCAGCTCTCGGCCTTCTCCGGCGTCCTGCCGGTGATCGCCCCGCATCTTCCCGGCTTCGGGGGCACCGAGCCCGCGGGCGAGGTCATGACGATGGGCGCGGCCGCCGACCGGGTGCTGGCCGAGCTCGACCGCGCCGGCGTGGACCGGGCCGTCGTCTGCGGGCTGTCGATGGGCGGCTACGTCGCGTTCGAGCTGTGGCGACGGGCGCGACACCGGTTCGCCGGCCTCGTCCTGGCCAACACGCGAGCGGAACCGGACACTGATGAGGGAGCCGCGGGCCGCCGGGCCCTCGCCGAACGACTGCGGCGCGAGGGGAATGGCTTCCTGGTGGAGACGCCACCCCCGCTCTTGTCGCAGGGTGCCCCCGAGGAGCTTTGGGCGTACGTCCGCCGGCTGATCGGCGATCAGCCGGCGGACGCCATCGCCGCCGCGTCCCTCGGCATGGCCGAGCGACCGGACTCTCGCCCCGATCTCCCGGGGATCGATGTCCCCACCCTGGTGATCACCTCGCCGGACGACACGCTCATCCCCTCGGCGGTGTCCGCGCCCATGGCCCACGCCATCCCCGGAGCCACCCTCCTGGTGATCGAAGGCGCGGGCCATCTGTCCAACCTGGAACAACCGGATACGTTCTCCGGCGCGGTCGAGGAGCTCGTGGAGCGGGGAGGCCTTCGAGGGTAAGGCAGCGTCACCCGTAGACTTGGCGATGTGACCGATCCCAAACGTTTCGCTGCCCGGTACCCGTTCGAGCTGGACGATTTCCAGGTCGAGGCCATCGAGGCATTGGACTCCGGCGAGTCCGTACTGGTCGCGGCCCCCACCGGCTCGGGGAAGACCGTGGTCGCCGAGTTCGCGGTGGAGCGGGCCCTGGACCTGGGGAGCAAGGCCTTCTACACGACGCCGCTCAAGGCCCTGTCGAACCAGAAGTTCGGTGACCTGGTGGCCCGGTACGGCGCCGCAAAAGTGGGGCTGCTCACCGGGGACAACTCGATCAACTCCGAGGCCCCGGTGGTCGTGATGACCACCGAGGTGCTCCGCAACATGCTCTACGAGAAGAGCCCGACGCTCCTCGGCCTGTCCTGCGTGGTCCTGGACGAGGTCCACTACCTCCAGGACCCATACCGCGGCGCCGTGTGGGAGGAGGTCCTGATCCACCTTCCGCTATCGGTCCCAGTCGTGTGCCTATCGGCCACGATCTCCAACGCGGAGGAGTTCGGCGAATGGATCGGAACCCTCCGTGGCCCGACCAGGGTGGTCATCGAGGAACGGCGACCGGTGCCGCTCGAGCACCACTACCTGATCGGCCACGAGCTGCACCCGATGCATGTGCAGCAGGACGGCGAGGCGAACCCCAACCCGTACATCGTCTCCCTGGACCAGCAGGAGGTCCGGTACCACACGTACTACCGGCGATCCTCGGGCGCGGCGCAGCACCAACGCATCCCCAGGCCTCGTGAGGGCTACCGGCGTGTGTACGTGCCTCGCCGAGAGGAGGTCGTGGAGGTCCTGGCCCAGAACGAGATGCTGCCGGTCATCTACTTCGTCTTCAGCCGGGCGGGCTGCGACCGGAGCGTGGAGTGGCTGATGGACGCGGGGATCCGCCTGACCACGCGGGAGGAGGCCGACCGGATCCGGGAGTTCGCCGACATGCGGGTGGCCTGGATGGCAGAGGAGGACCTGGAGACGCTGGGGTTCTACGAGTTCCGCGAGGCCCTGTCGGCCGGGATCGCAGCCCACCACGCGGGGATGCTGCCGGTGTTCAAGGAGACCGTGGAGGAGCTGTTCAAGGCGGGAGAGGTGAAGGTGGTGTTCGCCACGGAAACCCTGTCGCTCGGGATCAACATGCCGGCCAAGACGGTGGTCATCGAAGACCTGTGGAAGTTCTCCGGGGAACGGCACGAGCTCCTCACGCCTGGGGAGTACACGCAGCTCACGGGGCGGGCCGGCCGGAGGGGGATCGACGAGATCGGGCATGCCGTGGTGGTGTTCCAGAGGCGGGTCCCTTTTGAGCGGGTGGCCTCGCTCGCGAGCACGCGAACGTACGAGCTCTCGTCGTCGTTCCGGCCCTCGTACAACATGGCCGTGAACCTGGTCCGCAACTACACGAGGGAGCAGGCCCATCGCCTGCTCAACTCCTCCTTCGCCCAGTTCCTGGCGGACCGGGGGGTAGTCGTCATGGAGCGTGAGATCGAGCGAGACACCGCCGACCTGGCCGGGTATCGCGAGCAGATGCACTGCCATCTGGGCGACTTCGCCGAGTACTGGCGGCTCCGGGAGAAGGCCGAGCAAATCCGGGAAGAGGCCCGCAAGGGCCGAGAGCGCGTCCGCAGCGACGCGGTCCGCCACGCCCTGGCGGCCCTCCGGCCGGGCGACGTGATCTTCGTCCCTCGCGCCAGGCGCCGCGGTCTGGCCGTCGTGCTGTCCTCACGCGAGGGCCGGCCGACCGTCCTGGCCCAGGACCGGAAGTTCTTCCGGTTGTCCGTCCGCGACTTCGAGGAGCCCCCGATCGTCCTGACGAAGATCCCGCTGCCGCGTTCGGGGAGCGCCCGGAGCGCCCGGTTCCGCCGTGACCTGGCGGCGCGCCTCGTGGCCCTGGACGTTCGGCCGACGAAGCAGGGGAGAGACCGCCTGGACGCACGGGCCCAGCGCGAGGCGGCCCGGCTGGAGGAGCTGGCGTCCCGGCACCCCTGCCATGCCTGCCCCGACCGGTCGACCCACGAGCGGTGGGCCGTTCGGGCCAGCCAGGTCGAGCAGCGGCTGCGGGGGATCGAACGACGGGTCAAGACACGGACCGAGACACTCGCGCGGCAGTTCGAGCGGGTGCTCGGGGTCCTTGAAGAGCTGGGCTACGTGAGGGATTTCGCCATCCTTCCCAAGGGCGACGTTCTCTCCCGCATCTACGGCGAGGGCGACATCCTGGTGGCCGAAGCGCTGGGCGAGGGGCTGGTCACCAGCCTGTCGCCCGCGGAGACGGCAGCGCTGGTCTCCACGGTGGTGTACGAGTCGCGGGAACGCGTGCCGCGGCACGCGGACATGCCGACCGCCGACACGGCGGAGCGGTACCAACGGTTGGATCGGCTTTGGCGTCGCATCCGGCGGTCGGAGGACTCGCACCACGTCGAGTTGTGTCGGGAGCTCGAGGCGGGCTTCGCCACTCCGGTCTTCCAGTGGGCAGAGGGCAAGCCCCTCCAGGACGTGCTGGCGGAGACGGGGTTGGCCCCCGGCGACTTCGTGCGCAACTGCAAACAATTGCTGGACCTCCTCCGCCAGATCGAGGAGGTGGCCTCCGCCCGGACCGCCGAGCTTGCCCACCAGGCCATCGAATCGGTGAATCGCGGCGTCGTCTCGTACACCGGCGTCTGACGCGTAGAGGTCGTGCCCGATCCAGACGGGCCGGTGGGCCCGATGGGTAGGATGCACCAGCCATGGGGAGCCCCTTCGGAGAGCTCACGGTCATCGTGAACCCCCACGCGGGCCGGCGGCGCGTGGGTCAGGAGATCCCCGAGCTCGAGCGCACGCTCCAGGCCCGGGGGCTCGCGTACCGGCTCCTGCGAACCGAGGGGCCAGGTGATGCCACCCGGTTCGCCCGTGAGGCCCTGTCGAGAGGCGGCCGATTCGTCGTCGCGGTAGGAGGCGACGGAACGGTGCACGAGGTGGTGAATGGGATGTTCGGCCAGGACGGGACCACGATCGTGCCGCAGCCGGTGCTCGGCGTGGTCGCCGCCGGCTCGGGGTGCGACTTCGTGCGGACGTTCGGCCTCCCCGGCGATGTCACCCGGTCGTGCCAACACCTGCTGGGGGAGAACACGTATCCCCTCGATGTAGGCAAGATCACGTATGTGGGCTCCTCGAACGGGGAGCGGCAGGTCCGGTACTTCCCCAATGTTGCGGAGGCCGGGCTGGGGGCGGCGGTGGCTGCCCGGGCCAACCGGCTTCCCGTCTCACTCGGCCAAGCGAAGTACTTCTTCGGGTTCTGGCTGACGCTTCCCCGATTCAAGCTGGCCAAGCTGAAAGTCCGAGCCGACCGGAAGGACTACGAGGGGCCCGGCCTCATGGTGATCGTGGGCAACTGCCAGTACTACGGTGGAGGGATGAAGATCTCGCCTCGCTCATACCCCGGCGACGGCGTCCTCGACGTGTTGATCTTCAAGGGGCCGAAGTCGGACTCGTTCACCCTCCTGCCGAAGGTCTACCGGGGGGAGCATCTCCCGCACCCTCGGGTCGCGGAGTTCCGGGTGAAGGAGGCTCTCGAAGTAGACGCGGACCGGCCGCTTCCCATCGAGGCCGACGGGGAGGTCCTGGGATCCACCCCGGCGACGTTCGAGGTGGTCCCGCAGGCCGTCCTGATGAAGCTGTGACCGGCGGCACGGGCGCAAGTCACCACGCCGAGCGGCTGGACCGCGCCGCGCGGGTGACGGGTGAAGCCGGCCTGGGCGCGCTGCTGGTCATGCCGGGACCGGATCTCTTCTACCTGACGGGCCACGCGCCGCCGCCCCTCGAGCGGCTCACCCTGCTGGTGATCGCGCCGGGGCGCGACCCGGTCCTGCTCGTGCCGCTCCTGGAGCGGCCGGCGGCGCTGGCGTCGCCGGCCGCCGACCGGATCGAGGTTCTCGGCTGGGCCGACGCGGAGGACCCGTACGCGGTTGGGGCCAGGCTCCTCCCGCCAGGCCGACTGGCCGTCACTGACCAGACGTGGGCCTCACACGTCCTGGGCCTCCAGGAGTCGTCGGCGGGCCGTACGTTCGTCGCCGCTGGCCGGGCCATGCCGCCGCTCCGTGCGGTGAAAGACGAGGAGGAGCTGGCGGCGCTGGCGAAGGCGGCGTCGGCCGCCGACGCCGCCTTCGCCGACATCGTCCTCGTGCAGTTCACCGGCCGCCGCGAGGCTGAAGTGGCCGAGGACCTCGCCGACGCCCTCCGACGGCACGGCCACCGAACCGCTGACTTCACCATCGTGGCCTCGGGTCCGAACGGCGCTTCACCCCATCACGAGGTGGGGGAGCGGGTCATGGGGAACGGCGATGCGGTGGTGCTGGATTTCGGGGGGCGCCTCGACGGCTACTTCTCGGACATCACGCGGACCGTGATCGTCGGCGAGCCGCCCACGGAGTTCGATCTGGTTCACGACGTCGTCGGGCGGGCCCAGCAGGCGGCGTTCGAAGCCGTGCGCCCGGGTGCCCCGGCCGAGGAGGTCGACCGGGCCGCCCGCGACGTGATCGACGACGCAGGCTACGGCCAGTGGTTCATCCACCGCACCGGTCACGGGATCGGCCTGGAGCTCCACGAGCCCCCGTACATCGTCAGGGGCAATCGAACGAAGCTCGAGGTCGGAATGACCTTCTCGATCGAACCGGGCATCTACCTCCCGGACCGGTTCGGCGTGCGGATCGAAGACATCGTCGCGGTCACCGCCGACGGTGCGAGGCGATTGAACGACGCGCCGCGGTCGCCCCTGACCGTGCGCTAGCCCTCTTGCAGCCGTGGGGGTGAAGGCCCGGGGCCGCGGGCGGCTGGACCTGTGGGCAGCCTCAGATCCGAGGGCGGACTCGGGTGCCCTCCGGGGTGTCCATGACCTCCAGGCCAAGTTCCTGGAGCCGGTCGCGAACCCGATCGGCGGTGGCGAAGTCCTTGCTGGCCCTGGCGGTGTCCCGCTCGGCGACGAGGGCCGCGACCTCGTCGCTCGGCTGCCACCCCGCGCGGGCGTCCCGCTCCGCGTCGAGGCCCAGCACCTGGTCCCACGACGAGACCAACGAGTACTTCTCCGGGTCGGGAACGGCCTGTGACGAGGCCAGCTCGTTCAGGATCACCAGGGCCCTCGGCATGTCCAGGTCGTCGCCAACCGCGTCACGGAACCGCTCGTCGAACGTCTTGGCCACCGAGCTCAGGCGCTCGGCGGGGCCGCCCCAGTCGGCCATCCGCTGTCGCAGGCGCTTGACCGTCGTGTCGGCCGCCCGGAGCGCGTCTTCGGAGAAGTCCATCTCCCTTCGATACCGGGTCTCGAACGTGAGGTACCGGAAGGATAGGGGGTCGATCTTCAGCGCCTCGAGGTCCCCGATCCGAATGATGTTGCCCGAGGACTTGGCCATCTTCTGTTCCTTCAATCGGAGGAACCCCCCGTGGAGCCATGTCGAGATCACCTCGTGGCCCACGGCGCCCTCCGATTGGGCGATCTCGTCCTCGTGATGGGGGAAGATCAGATCGACCCCACCGGTGTGGATGTCGAACCGCTCGCCCAGGTACTTCATGGACATGGCCGAGCACTCGATGTGCCATCCGGGGAACCCCTCGCCCCATGGGCTGTCCCACTTCATCAGCCGGCTGGGCCCGGCTTTCTTCCACAGGGCGAAGTCCTCCGGGTGGCGCTTGTTCGGGTCGACCTCCAGATCCTGGCGATGGCCCGCCCGGAGCTTGTCGAGCGTGTTTCCGGAGAGCTTGCCGTATTCGGGGAACGATCGGACGTCGTAGTAGACCGTCCCGTCGACCTCGTAGGCGTGGCCGTTCTGAATCAGGCGCTCCGTGAGCTCAATCATCTCGGGGATGTGCTCGGTGGCCGCGGGGTAGAGGTGGATTCCCTTGATGCCGATGGCCTCGGTGTCGTCCAGGAACGCCTGAGTGTACTTCTGGGCGATCTCCTTGGGGGACAGGCCCTCGTCGGCGACGGCCAGGTCCATCTTGTCGCGACCGGCATCGGAGGCTTCATCGGTCATGTGCCCCACGTCGGTGATGTTCATGACCTGGTTGACCTCGTACCCCTCGAACTCCAGGGCCCGGCGGAGCAAGTCCGACAACAGGAAGGTCCGAAGGTTCCCGATGTGGATGTACCGATAAACGGTGGGGCCGCACGAATACATGCCGATCTTGCGGTCGTCGACGGGCACGACCTCCTCGACGCGGCGAGTCAGCGTGTTGTACAGGCGCACGGGTGCCAGCATAACCGTGGCACCCGAGCTGGGATATTCCGCTACGGCAGGTCGGGTCGGGGTGGCGCCTGGCCGGTGGGCCCGTTGCCCGACGGCCCCGGCCCGTCGCCGTCGCCGTCGCCGCCACCCGATCCGATGGCCACCTGTCGGCCGCCTTGCTGTCCGTTCCCAGTCAGGACCCCGACGGGGATCTCGATGGGCTCGCGCTCGCCGAGCTCGGCCATGAGGGCCTCGATCTCGTCGCCGATCAGCTCCTCGCGCTCGATCAGCGCGTCGCGAACGCCTTCGACCGCGTGCCGCTTCTGAAGGAGCACCTTCTTGACCCGTCCCCGGCAGTCGTCGAGGAGCGCGTCCATCTCCTTCCTGCGCTCGGGATCGGACAGGATGGCGCGAATAGGGTCGCCGTCCATCATGGTGGGGGGCATCGCGGCCACCGAGATGAGGCTCTTGCCCATGCCGTACAGCCCGACGTAGGCCGCCGCATTCCGGGTCGCGTTGGCCAGGTCAGCGCTCGGACCCGTCGTGGTCTGACCGATCCAGATCTCCTCGGCGACGAGACCGGCCAGAGAGACCTGGATGTCGGCCAGGATCTGACGCTGGGTCTTGCTATAGAGCTCCTCGATCTCCTGCCCGTGGACCAGGCCCAGGGCGTGCTCGCGCTTCTGGATGGTGATGACCTGGATCTGGAACTCACCTTTCTCCAACGTGTACGAGGCGACCGCGTGTCCCGCCTCGTGGACCGCGGTCATCTCCTTCTCCCGAGGTGTCAGCTTCACTGGTTGCTTCAGGCCGATCTCCTCGACAAGTTTGGCCTGCCACAGGTCGTCCCACCGCAACGCATCGCGACCGTCCTGGAGGGCGAAGATCAGCGCCTCGTTCACGATGTTCTGGATCATGGCCGGTGAGTAGCCCTTGGTCATCCGCCCCAGCTTCCTGACGTCGGTGGGCTCGTGGCGCACTTTCGCCAGGTAATACTGCGCGATGTCCTCGCGACCGTCGCCGTCGGGAAGACCGACATGGATCTTCCGATCGAACCGCCCCGGCCGAAGGAGCGCCGGGTCGAGCGAGAGGGCGCGGTTGGTGGCTCCGATGACGAGGATGTTGTAGAAGGGCACCTTCGGCCGGCCTAGGCCGAGGATCCGGCGAGCGTGCCGCCACAGGCCCCTCGGCGCCACGAACCCATCCATGTTGACCAGCAGCTCGTTCACGATGCCCATGCCCCCACCGCCCATCCCCATTCCGGCGATGACCTTGTGCGGCCCGGACGGCCTGTCGTATTCGACGGACTGTTGTGAGATGCCTCCTCGGGTGCCGCCGAGAGCATCGAGTTCGTCGACGAAGATCACGCAGCCACCGTACTTGTCTGACATAGCCCGGGCTCGCGAGAACATCCGCCGAACCTTCATGTTCCCGATTCCGAAGAACATCGCTTGGAACCGGCTCCCGTCGGCGACCAGGATCGGCACACTGGAGGCACCGGCGATGGCCTTGGCCATCAGCGTCTTGCCGGTACCTGGCGGTCCTTCGAACAGGATGCCGTGGGGCGGATACCCGCCCATCAGCTTGAAGTCCTTGAACCCCCGGAAGAGGCGCAGGACCTCCTTCGAGGACTCGACGGCCGCGGGCTGCCCACGGACATCGTCGAAGGACTTGTCGTATTCCCCCGGGTAGATCGTGTAATAGGTGCCCCGCATCAGGAACCAGAACATCGCGGCGAACTGCACGACCAGGAACATCGAGATGAACAGGAGGGAGACGACGAATTGGCGGTACGTGGACAGCGTTGCCCCAGGGTGCAGGAGAGCGTCGCTCGGATGGACCCCCAGGAACAGGTATCCGACCACGAGGTAGATGACCAGGAAGATGGCAGCCCGCTTGAGCCATCGCCAGTAGCGCCGGTACTGCTCCATGGGTTCGACCCTCCGAGGATGAGGCCGGGCTCGGCCCGGGAACGTGTGCACAGGATACGCCCTGGAACAGCGAATTTGGAGGGACGGGCGGCCTAGCCCTATGGGCTGAGCGGCCGATGCTCGAAGGGCGTCGAGAGCACCACCGTGGTCCGCGTCTGGACCTGACCCTTCTCCCGGAGCCTCCGGATGAGCTCCTCGAGGTGGCCCGTGGTCCGAACCCTCACCTTCAAGACGTAGTTGGACTCGCCCGCCACGCTGAAGCAATCCTCTACCTCGGGGAAGTCCTCCACTCGCTCGGGGAGGTCATCCGGCTGCGTGGGGTCGAGGGGAGTCACCGCGACCAGCGCGGTCACGAACAGACCCAGGGCGTCGGCATCGATCACCGCGCGATAGCCCCGGATGACCCCCGTCTCCTCCAGCTTGCGCACCCGTTCGTGGACCGAGGATGGCGACAACGCCACCCGTCGGCCGACGTCTGCATAGGTCGCCCTGGCGTCCTCCTGGAGTGCCGCGATGATCTCGAGATCCCGATCGTCGACCACGTCTGCATCATACGAACCGGCCACCCCGGGTGACGGGAATATCCCCGGCCGGCCCATTGCGGCTCGGGTCCCTCGCCGCGTACAAATCGTGGCACACCGACGCGGCCGAACCTCTCCCGGGCCCAGGGAAGGGGAGAGGTGTCGTCGAACCGAACGTTCGCTCCGTGCGCGCAGCTCGTGCGGTCGCCGAAGCGGGGTGGTGGCGTTCGGTGGCTTTCGCTCCTCGACCATCCCACCGAGGCGCGGTACTCGGCGCTCGTCGCCTCGGTCACTCCGGCGATCGAAGCCTCGCTCGGCCCTGAGGTGGTTGCCAATCGAGCTTCTCTTGGCGCAACGTTTGGCACACCGTCGATCGGCCTGCCGCTCCGGCCGTGGCGACCGGCGTGGAACGCGTTCCTGCGGTGGGGACACCATCTGGCCTTCGGCGCCGGGGCGTTCGTCGTCGCCGACGTCCGCCGGTGCTATCCGTCGATCGGCCCGGACCTGGTCGGGCGAACCCTCCGGTGGTTGGGATGCCCGAGGGACGATGTCCGGGACCTGACCACGATGCTCGAAGCGCTCGATACGGTGGGCGTTCATGGGCTTCCCATCGGGCCGCACCCGTCCGCGGTCCTGGCCAACGCCGTGTTGGCCGGGGCCGATGAGGCAATTCGGGCGGCCGGCGTTCGGCACCTTCGGTGGGTGGACGACGTCTGGATCTTCGGTTCCGGTCGGCCCGAAGCCCTGACGGCGCTTGGGTCCCTCGCACGATGGCTCGAGGGACAGGGGCTTTCGCTGGCGCCGGAGAAGACCCGGATCCTCGACCGGCCCCACGAGATCGCCGCAGCGGTCGGCGGCGGAACGGTCTCGCCGGCGACCCCGCGCTATCATCGGCCCTCCGATGCGCACGCTCTTCCGGGCGTCAATGGTCCACACCCTGTCGCACCCTCCGAGAGGGGAGTGGATCCTGATCGACGGACGCCATGTGCAGCGCGTCGGATCGGGTGAGCCGCCACAGGCCGACCGGGTTGTCGAGCTTCCGGGGACCACGATCATCCCCGGCTTCGTCGACGCCCACGTCCACCTGACCGGCACCGGCGTTCACCATCAGGCCCCCGAGGTCGCGTTGGCCCGGTCAGCGCAGGAGCTGATCGAGACCCTCCGCAGGGTGGTCAAGGACAAGGACGGCCCCGTCCTGGTTCACGGATACGACGAGTCGAAGTGGGACCGGCCGGACCTTCCCACCATCGACGAGCTCGGCGGCGTAACCGAGTTGCCGCTCGCCGTAGTTCGGATCGACGGCCATCTGACCCTCGCCAACATGACGGGCTTGGATCTGTCCGGAGCGCTCGACGCGAGCGAGGGCGTCGAGCGGGATGCCGCACAGCGCCCGACCGGGAAGGTGACCAAGGTCGCCAACACCGTGCTCCGGCATTGGTTCCAGCAGCACCTCGCCGACCACGATGTCGAGGAGCTCCAGCTCGATGCGGCGAGCCTCGCGGTCGCGCACGGCGTGACGTGCATCCATGAGATGTCGATGCCCAAGGAGCGCGGCATGCGTGACCTGGAGATCCTCCTGCGGCACCGGGCTCGCCTGCCCCTCGACGTGGTGCCGTACGTCGCGACCACCGACGTCGGCCGGGTCCTGGACCTCGGCCTGCGTCGCATCGGAGGCGACCTCCCCGTCGACGGGTCGATCGGGGCCCGGACGGCGTGGCTCTCCGAGCCGTTCGCCGACCACGAGGGGACCGGCGCCGGCTACTTCGGCGAGGACGAGCTGGCGGAGTTCTTCCACGGCGCGCACCTTGCCGGGCTTCAGGTGGGGGTCCACGCCATCGGCGACGCGGCCATCGAGCAGGTCGCCCGGACCTGGGAGCGCGTCTACCAAGCCCTGGACAGCAGGGAGCGGCGCCACTTCCGGGCCCGCCGTCACCGGATCGAGCACTTCGAGATGGCCGACAGTGGGCTCGTCGAGCGAGCCGCTGCGCTCGGGCTGGCCATCTCGGTGCAACCTTCATTCGACGCCGAGTGGGGGCAGCCGGACGGGCTGTACGAGCAGGGGCTGGGATGGGGGAGGGCCGAGCGGATGAATCCCTTTCGCACCCTCCTGGACCGAGGGCTGGAGGTCGGGGCCGGCTCGGACTCGCCGATCACCATCATCGACCCCCTGGCGGGCATCGGCGCCTTCGAGGGCCATCACGACCCAGCCCAACGCCTGCACCGGGAGGAGGCGATCCGCGCGTACACGATCGGAGGCGCCCGCCTGGCCCATCAGGAGGACAAGAAGGGGAGCCTGGCACCGGGCATGCACGCGGACTTCGCGGTCTACGAGGTGGATCCGATGGTGATCCCCTCGTTGGAAGGACTTCGCCCGGTGCTCACCGTCTCTCTCGGTCGCGACGTGTACGCGGCGTGATGCTGGCCGGTCTGGGCCTGCACGTTTGACACCTGTCCGCCGACGGACCTACAGTACGGCCGCGTCGCCGCCAAGCGGCGACGTGGCGAGGACCCAAGAGGCTGAGTAGAGAACTCGGCGCCCCGGCGCCGTGGCCCCAAAGGTCTCTTGGGTCCTCTTCGTCTTCCTTCTTTCTCCTTCGTTCTCGTTACCTCTTTTCCCCAGTGGGAACAAGCAGTGGGCCGCCTGCGTTTAGGCGGCGGAAGGGGTTGCCGGACGGTTTTCCGGCAGTACAATCCCCCGGCCGGAAAGAGGGAACATGGAAGACATCGAAGAGAGCCTCGAGGACGAAGAGGCAGAGGAGGAGGCCGAGGACTCCGAGGCACCGTCCGAGGAAGCCCCCGCGCCGGCGGCCGCAGCCGACGGAGAGGACGTCGAGTCGATCGAGGACCTCCTGGTCAAGAAGGAGGCCAGGGAAGGCGAGGAAGAGGAGGATGATGCCCTCGTCAGCCTGTCCCGAGAGGAGCGCCTGGAGCCGCTCGCGGTCAAGGTGGTCCCGCCGCAGCCCACCGAGTTCATATGCAAGAAGTGCTACCTGGTGAAGCACCGAAGCCAGCTCAAGGACAAGACCAAGATGCTCTGCCGCGACTGCGCCTGAGCCCCTCGGCCGTCCGGCCCTCCATCGCCCTTGTGACCTGCGCGCTCTCCGGGGTCCTGCTGTCCC
>Ga0222623_10000076_pt1 | contig 24233 bp, 25 predicted proteins | sample PLMtaG_FD_177336 | JGI IMG/M metagenome (GOLD analysis project Ga0222623, IMG submission 177336) | Groundwater sediment microbial communities from an aquifer in East River, Colorado, USA - PLM2_30_coex | ecosystem: Environmental > Terrestrial > Soil > Riparian zone | place: USA: East River...
CGCTCCGTCGGACAACTAAGCCGTAGCGGTCCTTCTGTTCCGCCCGCGACATGGATTTGCCGGCCAGTAATGATTCTGCCGCAAACCAAACAGTAACGTTTCTCATCGAGTGAACCCCATTGCCGAAACTGATCGAGCCGACCCAGCGCATCCAGTTTATCCGCGTCGGACAATGTAATTGGGGAAGATAACGCCACGCTTCAAACATATATGTTCCCTCCGAGTAACCGCACAATCGGGCGCGCGGCGGATTGTCCTATCGGTGAAAATCTTATCGGGCCAGTCACAAGATGAAAACCCCATCCAATTCCGCCGAGGCATGCGTTCTAAACGCAAATGAAGAAAAATAACGGTCACATTTCGGGTGGGCGCCGAGCGATGGATCATGCAGCGACAGCGATGGAACAAATGGAGCTTTATTGCACAGCTCGTCCAGGCAGCCCGTCGGCGGTGCGCCGCCCGCGACTGTTTTTTCGTAACGAGCTTTGGATCGCATTGTTAGGACCAACCATTGAAGAAGGTATTGTTGGCATCGGGCCTACTGTCGCAGCAGCTCTGCACGCGTTCGATGCGCAATACTTGGCTGGGCTGCATCCACCAGTTAACGCCGCAGCGACAATCGGGGCGCTTCGCTGGCCCGACGCCGCGCTGCCGCGGCCCCATCGAAATGCCAAATCCAATCCAAAATCTCACGCAGAAGTTTCACGCTTTGACCGGCCGTCGTAACGGATTGCTCGGGCCGTTTCAGCAATTCGGGGGTTCAATTTGGATAGAAGATGCGAGCGAGCTGCCGAAGGGTTTGCCAAAACCGCTCCGACGTTGTGATGCGAACTCCATGAAAAGGAAAGAAATCACAAAGGGGGGGAAACGTTGATGGGAGCAGGACGACGAAGGCACATACGCTCGCAAAAGTCGAAGTCCGGTCGCAGACCGCAAAAATCGAGCAAACGTTCGGAAGTATTATGGCCGGAACCGACGGATGATGAATCTGCCCAGGTTGAAGAAATTGACAGGCTTCTCTTGTCGTCGCTGAAGTACTGGGAGGTTGAGCGTGATCTAATCGAAGAACGTATGGCCGCAAGTAGGCGTTGACCGATTCTTCGTGACGAACTTTGGGCGATCACCGCGGCGATACATCGCAGCGCGATCTCGGATTAAATCCGCTCCAGAATTTCGCGCAGGAGCTTAAGATCGCGCTCAGCCGTGACATGGACGCTTCAACCCGTTTCATCAACTCAGTTTCGACCTTGTCCCGTTTGCGGACTAGTTGCCAATGACGGCACGATCGGTCTTCTCAACTTGCAAATAGCAGACCAAAGCCCGCATTCGCCGAGATTTGTTTGTAAAGTCTCTGAACGTGAGTTGAATCATTGATTCAAATTTTTGACGCAATCCGCGATTGGGCTTTGTTGCGTTACCATGTTTGTGAAAGCAGTGAACATCGAAGCCGCCAGAGCTCCGCAGAAAATGGAGACTTCTAAACCCTCGCATCGAGCGACGGGCGAAGCGCCAGAGAATTAAAGGGGCACGAATGAAAAGGCGAATGCAATCTCCTCGCAACCGCAACAGAGGTTCGCGCTCATCCCATTCGCGCTTGGAGGGCCGCGCCGACGAGCGCTGCTCCACCGGAGTCGAAGGGCTGGACGATATCCTTGCAGGCGGATTGCCGCGCGGCGGCTTTTATTTAATTCAAGGGGACCCGGGCTCTGGCAAGACGACGCTGGCGCTTCAGTTTCTCCTCGAGGGACTACGGCGCGGCGAGAAGGTCTTTTACATCACGCTTTCGGAAACCAAACAGGAGTTGCTGCAGGTGGCGCGATCACACGGCTGGTCGCTCGACAAAATCCCGGTGTTGGATTTGTCCGTCGTTGAAAATCTGCTGCGGCCCGAAGCGCAGATGACGGTGTTTCACCCATCCGAAGTCGAGTTGACGAAAGTCAGCCACCTACTGCTTGATGAAGTGCGCAAGACGCAACCAGCCCGGGTCGCTTTCGATTCGCTCTCTGAATTTCGATTAATGGCCGAAACCGCTTTGCGGTATCGGCGCCAACTTCTGGCGCTCAAACAGCAGTTCGCAGCATTCAATAGCACGGTTCTTTTGCTTGATGACAAGATGAACGAGACCGGGGTGACCGATCCGCACGTCCTCAGCCTCACGCACGGCGTCCTTGAGATGGAACAACTCTCGCCCGACTACGGCACATCGCGCCGCCGAATGCGCGTTTCGAAATTGAGGGCCGTGAAATTCCGGGAAGGCTATCATGACTACATTATCGGCACAGGCGGATTGCGCGTCTTTCCGCGCATGATCGCGGCCGAGCATCGTACTCAGTTCCGGCTCGAAGCCGTTTCCAGCGGCATCAAGGAGTTGGATGCCTTATTTGGCGGCGGGCTGGATCGAGGAACAACCACTCTCATACTCGGCCAGGCGGGCACTGGGAAATCCAGTCTTGCTTTGCAATACGCCATCCAAATGGCCGATCGAGGTGAACGCTCCACTGTGTTCGCATTCGACGAAACGCGCAGCGTGATGCTGAGTCGAGCCAAAGCGCTGGGGTTCAAGTTGGAAAAAGGCATCGAAAACGGCATGATTACGGTACAGCAGGTTGATCCCGCCGAACTTTCTCCCGGCGAATTCGCGGTTCGCATTTTGCGCGATGTGGAGGCGGGTTGCAAACTCGTCGCGATTGACAGTCTCAACGGTTATCTCAACGCCATGCCGGGGGAAAAGTATCTGAACAACCAGCTGCACGAACTCTGCACCTCTCTCAACGAACAGGGCGTCGTTACGATCCTCATTTTAGCCCAGCATGGATTGGCTGCCGCCGCCGCCGAAGCGCCTGTGGACCTTAGTTATCTTTCCGACACCGTGGCAAGCCTCCGATATTTCGAGGCTTATGGAGAAGTAAAACAAGCTATTGCAATGGTTAAGAAGCGTAGTGGACACCATGAGAAAGCCATCCGCGAATTCAAATTGATCTCGGGCAAAGGTATCGTTGTCGGTGAGCCGTTAAAACAATTTCAAGGGGTGCTGACCGGCGGGCCCATCTTCCGTGGCAGAGAAAAACAAATGATGAAGGGTCGCTGAAGGCAACGATGCGATCGCGTAACAATTTCAATTCCCATGCGCCAGTGGCCGATCCGTTGATGAACGATGCCACTCGCGACAAACACGCAGGCATGTCGCGAACGCACAAAGACGAGCGCGTGATCATCATTGCGCCTGTCGGGCAGGATGCCGAAGCCATGGCGGCTTCGCTCGACACGAAAGGTTTTGAAACACAAATTTGCCATGGGTTAGATGAATATTGCCGACAAATCACCGATAGCGCAGGGGCGCTACTGCTTACCGAGGAAGCACTGGAATCAGCGCAGGGTTCGCTTCTCTTGGACGTCCTTAAAACACAGCCGGCCTGGTCCGAATTACCGCTAATCATTCTCACAAGCGGAGGCGAATCGCGCCGGGCGGGATTACTGAATTTGGCGGCTGCGGCTGCCGGAACTGTAACTTTGCTGGAGCGGCCCATCAGCACTCTGACGCTGATACGCTCGGTGCAGGTCGCATTACGTTCTCGCCGGCGGCAATATCAGGTGCGGGATCTCGTCACCCAGCTCGCGAAATTGAACGAAACGCTTGAGCAGCGCGTGCGCGAACGAACAGCGGAATTATCCGCGGCAAATAGGGAACTGCAGAAGGAGATCGAGCGTCGCAAAGGGCTGGAGGGACAAATACTCGAGATTAGCGATCGGGAGCAACAGCGGCTGGGCCAGGAGTTGCACGATGGGCTTTGTCAGCATCTTACCGCGGTCGCATTCATGGCGCGCTCGGTCGCGTTGCGGTTGAAGAACCATCGCGTCATTGAAGAACATGATCTCGAAAAGATCGCCGAACTGGTCAACGATGCTGCGACCGATACACGCAATCTTTCCCGCGCCTTGCACCGGGTTGACGTCGATGCGACCGGCTTCGTCGCCTCATTGGAAGGTTTGGTTGACCGGGAAATCTGGAAAACACCGTGCCGGCTGGAAGCTAACCCGTCATTTCACATCGGGGATGATGCGGTTGCAGCGCAGCTTTATCGCATTGCCCGTGAAGCGGTCATCAACGCGAATAAGCACGCACAAGCGAGGGAAATTGTTATCAAGCTGGAGCGATCGGAACAGGGAATGGCTTTGCGGGTAATCGATGACGGCGTCGGATTTTCTAACGCACCGAAGTTGAAGCAAGGCTTGGGTTTTCACATCATGAATTACCGGGCCCAGTTGGTCGGTGGCCGTTTGGAAATCGAATCTCCAAAGGGAGGGGGTACCTGCGTTTCCTGTTACTTGCCCGACAATGCGCGCCGACCACTGAAATCACGCAAGCTAGAAAACGCTGCACCAAAACGATTCCACGGTAAAATCGCGAAAGCGCTGGCAACATTAATTTAAATTTACCGCATCTGATCGCCTGCTGAGCGGCGAAATCTTTTGAATGGGAGCGGAATAATATGCCGCGCAGAAGCCCCGGTGGAGCAGAAATCGGTCTTGCAAGATTCCGATTTCGGTCAGAAAGCGCTTGGCGATTAAAGCTTAAGAATGAAATACGCTAGATCCACTAACAAGAATCCGAAGTGCGACCTGCCGGACGCGAAACGGATTGTCATTGTGGATGATCATCCGTTGTTTCGAAAAGGCCTCGAGGAACTGATTCATTCCGATGGGGCCTTCGCGGTCTGCGGCCAAGCCGGCAATGGCTCGGAAGCGATGGAAGTGATTCGGAAACTGCATCCCGATCTCGCGATTGTCGATCTTAGTTTACCAGGCGCGAATGGGATCGAGCTTATCAAGAACGTCCGCGCAGAATTTCCGAAGCTGCCAGTTCTGGTGCTCTCAATGCACGATGAATCGCTCTACGCATTGCGGGCCCTGCGTGCCGGAGCTGACGGCTACGTCATGAAACATGAAGCGATGGCGAATGTGATCCAGGCGATCCACGAAGTTTTTAACGGACGTCCCTATCTCAGCCCGGCCATGGCGGCGCAGGTAATTACCAAATTCGCACATCGTCAGGCTGAGGGCGAAACCGACGCTGTCGAGAGACTTAGCGATCGCGAGCTTGAAATTCTGGAATTGATCGGCAAAGGCAACGAAGTGCGTCAGATTGCAAAGCTGTTGCATCTCAGCCCGAAAACCGTTGAAACCCACCGGGCGCACATCAAAGACAAACTTGATCTGAAAAATTCGCGCGAAGTCGCGCGTTTCGCTCTGCAGTGGCTCAGCGCGCGGGGCGCGTGAGGCGCAAAAGATGCCCACCTTGTAGCCGAGGGCGCTGACCTCGGCAGACTCAGCGCTGCCATTCGAGAAGAACCGCCGTCAGCGCCCGCGGCCAGACACGCGCAAGTGTGGCCTCCGCGCCACAGTTTCTCTTTCGTTGAGCAGGAAGGAGGCGCATATTTCGTGCGATGGATTCGACGAACCGCGACGCGGTTGAGGAACTGCTCCAGACCTATGGTGAAACCGGCGGCATAAATTATCTCGCCGCTGCCGCCACTCTCCCCTCTCGACTCGCGATCGAAGCGACTTGCGGGGAATTGATGAGCTTGATGTTTCCCGGTTTTCGCAGCGAAGCGCTGGTGAGCTCCGGAGACCTCGCTGATACCACGCGCACGCGCATTAGAAATTTGCACGCACGATTGAAAACAGAAATTTGCAGAAGCCTCGGCAAAATCCCGCCTGACCAGGGAGCGGAAACAAAAGCGGAAGAAGTCTTGAGCGTCTTTCTAAGGGAATTGCCGTGCGTACGGCGTGTTCTTTGGACGGACATTGACGCGGCGTACGAAGGCGACCCGGCTGCGACGAGCTACGAGGAGATCATTCTCGCCTATCCTGCGCTCGAGGCGGTCGCCACTTATCGAATGGCCCATCTGCTTTACAACAAGGTGCCATTGATCCCACGCATCATGACGGAGTGGGCACACAGCCGCACCGGGATCGATATTCACCCGGGCGCGCGAATTGGCTCCCATTTTTTTATCGATCACGGCACCGGCGTCGTGATCGGCGAGACGACGGAGATTGGTGCGCGTGTTAAGCTTTATCACGCGGTCACCCTCGGCGCGCGCAGTTTTCAAAAGGACGAGCACGGGAAGATTAAGAAAGGCGGTAAACGCCACCCAACGGTGGAAGACGACGTCACGATCTACCCAGGGTCAACGATTCTGGGAGGCGAAACCGTCATTGGCGCACGATCGACAATCGGTGGCAACGTTTTCCTCGTGCAAAGTGTACCGCCCGATTCGCTCGTGTATTACGAAGAAAAACAATTGCGCATCGTGCCAAAGCGAAAGAAACGCCCAGCCAGCACGCGCGAAGAGTTCACCGAATGATTTACCTCGATTACAACGCAACGACGCCGCTATGCGATGCAGCGCGCGAAGCGATGCTGCCGTATCTAGAACGTCGCTTCGGCAACCCGTCGAGCGTACACGCAGCCGGTCGTGTGGCGCGCGCCGCAATCGACAATGCGCGCGACAAGCTGGCAGCTTTGCTGCATGCGAAACCAAACGAGATCATTTTCACCAGCGGCGGAACCGAATCATGCAACCTCGCCGTGTTCGGTCTCGCGCGCCGTCAATCAGCACCCGGCGGCCACATCATTTCAGCCAAAACCGAACATCACGCAGTACTCAACGCGGTCGAGCATTTGGAAAAGAACGAAGATTTCGAAGTAACGTGGCTGGGCGTTTCGCGCGATGGCGTAATCGATCTCAATCAGCTTGCGAGTGCGATTCGTCCCGAGACAAGACTTGTTTCGATTATGACCGCGAACAACGAGACGGGCGTGCTTCAGCCAATGCGTGAAATCTCCCAGATTTGCCGCGACCGCGGCGTCTTGCTGCACACCGACATGGTGCAGGCGTTCGGCAAAGTGAATGTTGATCTTTCGCTTGTCGATGCGGCCAGTTTTGCCGCCCATAAATTTTATGGGCCGAAAGGCGCGGGGTTTCTATTCTTGCGCAGCGGGTTGTCGATCCAGCCAATTATGTTCGGTGGCGCGCACGAAAATGAACGACGGCCTGGGACAGAGAATGTTGCCGCGATCGCCGGAATGGCACCGGCCGCCGAGTGGACGTTGCGCGATCGGGACAGTGAACAGGAGCGTGAGACGCGGTTGCGCGACGAACTCTGGACGCGAATTTTTGCGAACGTTCCGAACGCAAAACAGAACGGCGCGAACGCTGCGCGGCTGGCAAACACATTGAACGTGAGTCTGCTTGGACTCGATTCCGAAATGCTGCTCATCGCTCTCGATTTGGAAGGCGTCTGCGCCTCCAGCGGCTCGGCATGCATGGTCGGCTCAGTCGTCGCGTCGCACGTTTTACTTGCGATGGGTTTGCCGATCGAGCACGCGCGCTCCGCAGTTCGATTCTCACTCGGAAAATGGACAACGGCTGAGGAAATAATGGCCGCTGGAGACGCGGTGCGAAAGATTGTCGATCGTCTTGAGACGCGAAAAAGCGCCTATGCCGTTGCTTAGGCAGCTTGAGTTCGCGTTCCGCACTCGGGCTGTAGCCGGGATCGGTGATCCCGGCCGCGTCTACACGTCACGAGATACCGGGGTCACCGACCCCGGCTACAACAACGTCGACCGAAATCCCAGTCTTGAAACAAAAGCGCGCAGCTTATTGCGCGCCAACGGCGGAGGACGCATCGCCAACGAGCTTCGCGTCGAATGGAATTTACGCCTCAAGACAGCCGCCGGACACGCTGATTACCGCCAGAAACTGATTTCGCTAAACCCGCGGTTGTCTGAGCACCCAGACGAAATTGATCGAACCTTGCGCCACGAATTGGCCCATCTTCTTGCACAATTTCGCGCTGGCCGTCGCAGAATTCTGCCACATGGAGAAGAGTGGCGCACTGCCTGTCGCGACTTGGGAATCGCTGACGAGAAGCGCTGTCACAATCTGCCGTTTCCTGCACGAACTTGCTCCGCGCGGTTCGTCTATCGCTGCCCGAATTGTCGTCAGGAGTTTCCACGAGTCCGCCGCGTGCGCCGCGCAGTCGCATGCCTTGCCTGCTGCCGCAAACACAACGGCGGGGAATTCGACGCGCGTTTTCGATTACGACTTGTAAGCGCTAGTTGTAGCAGCGTTTGTGTCAAACGCTGAACCACAGGTGCTCGCCGCGGCGAGCGCCTCTACAATTCTTCTTCGCCTTTGGTGTTTTTCTCCCCGCGCAATTTCGCCTGCATAAACATGTCGATGTCGCCATCCATCACATCCTGCACATTGCTGGTTTCCGCGCCGGTGCGGTGATCTTTCACCATTTGATACGGCTGAAAAACGTAGGAGCGAATTTGGTTTCCCCATGCAATCTCGCCTTTTTCGCCGTACTGGCGTTCCATCTCAGCGCGTTTCTTGTCTTCCTCGACCTGGTAAAGTTTTGCTTTTAACATTTTTATCGCCAGCTCGCGATTACGTCCCTGGCTGCGCTCGGCCTGGCAGGCAACCACAATTCCAGTGGGCTTGTGCAATATCCGCACGGCAGTTTCCACTTTATTGACGTTCTGCCCGCCTTTGCCGCCGCTCCGAAATGTGTCGATCTCTAGATCGGCCGGATTGATTTCGATCGGGGCGGTATCGCCAATTTCAGGAACAACGTCAACACTCGCGAAGGAGGTGTGGCGCCGTTTGTTTGCATCGAACGGCGAAATTCGCACGAGCCGGTGCACACCGCGCTCGGTCTGTAGGTGTCCGTAGGCATAATCGCCAGCAACGAGGAGTGTCACCGATTTGATGCCGACTTCTTCGCCCTGTTGAATGTCCACGGTTTGAGATTTGAAACCGCTTCGCTCGATCCACCGCTGGTACATCCGCAGCAACATGTCGGCCCAGTCGCACGACTCGGTGCCGCCAGCGCCGGAGTGAATCGTAAGAAACGCGTTGGCGCGATCGTTTTCACCGGATAGAAACTGGCGCAGCTCGAATTCCTCCAGCTTGTGAACCAGGCGGTCGTGTTCAGCCGCGACTTCTTGCTCTGCATGCGCGCGGCTCGCCGCGTCGCTTTCTTCCGCAGCTAATTGTTGTAATGCGCCAAAATCTTCAATCTCGCGTTCCAGCTCCTGAAACGGATTAATCAGCGAGCGTAATCGAGAGACTTCCTCGACATCGGCTTGAGCGCGTTCCCGATTCGACCAGAAATCGGGCGCAGCCATGCGCCCTTCAATTGCGGCTAAATCTTTCTGCAGCTTCTCGACGTCAAAGAAACCTCCGCAGCTCGCGGACTCGCAATTTCAAATCCTCAGCATCGGGGATGGAGATTTCTGTTGGCATGAACAAAGATAATTTAACTCACTATGAAGCGCAAAATCGTGTAGAGGCGTTTGTGCCAAACGCCGGGGTCCAAATCAATAGGCGCTTATCTTCGCGCGGACTCGCTGGGCGGTTTCGGTTTTGCGCGCGCTGTCTCGAGGCGAAAAATTGTCTCGCCTTCCTTCATTAGATCCAGGCGATCACGAGCAATCGTTTCGAGATAGGTCACATCCGTCTTAAGTAAACTGACTTCGCGCGTCTGACGGGCGAGCAAAGTTTGCTGTTCGTTTACCTGTTGTTGCAGGTTGTCGATCTCTGCGCGGCTCTGCATTAGTTTTTTGTAAGGCGGCACAAACAAGCTCACGATCACAAGCCAGATCGCGATCACGAGCAGGACGAGAAGAATCTTGTTCAGCCGCTGCCAGACGGAGGCCTCGCGACGCGCGCGGAAATCGCCGTAGCTGTGATGCACTCAGCGGAGTGTAGCGCCATACACCGCTTTGTCACCAAGTTCTTCTTCGATTCGCAACAGCTGATTGTATTTCGCGATGCGATCGCTGCGGGAAAGCGACCCTGTTTTAATTTGACCTGCGTTGGTCCCCACCGCGATGTCGGCAATGCTTGCATCTTCGGTTTCACCAGACCGATGACTAATTACTGTCGTGTAACCGTTCGTCTTTGCCAGATCAATGGTCGCCAATGCTTCCGTCAGTGTGCCGATCTGATTCACCTTGACCAAAATGGAATTGGCCACGTGTTCGGCAATTCCTTTGCGGAGAAATTGGACGTTCGTAACAAAGAGATCGTCACCGACGAGTTGAATTTTGCGGCCCAGCTTTTCCGTCAGCTTCTTCCAGCCGTTCCAGTCGTTTTCGGCACAACCGTCCTCAATTGAAATGATCGGAAACCGCGCACAAAGATCGGCATAATAGTCGATCAATTGTTCAGCGGTTTTTTTTGAACCATCCGATTTCTTGAAAATGTAAAGGTCGTTTTTGCTGTTGTAGAATTCGGAGGTGGCGGGGTCGAGCGCGATAAAGATTTGTTCGCCCAGTTTGTAGCCGGCCTTATTGACCGCTGTCGCAATCGACTCGATCGCGTCCTCGGCGGAATCAAGCTGCGGCGCAAAACCACCTTCGTCCCCGATCGCCGTGGAAAGATGTCGCTCTTTAAAGACAGATTTGAGTGCATGAAAAACCTCGGCGCCATAACGCAGCGCTTCCGAGAAGCTCGGCGCGCCGCGCGGCACAATCATGAATTCTTGAAAATCGATCGGCGCATCCGAGTGCGCGCCGCCATTGAGGATGTTCATCATCGGCACCGGCAAGACTCGCGCTTCATCTCCACCGAGATATCGAAACAGCGGAAGATTTTCCGCTGCCGCGGCGGCGTGAGCGACCGCAAGTGAAACGCCGAGCAGCGCGTTTGCTCCCAGCTTCTTTTTGTTGGGCGTACCGTCAAGCTCGATCAGTTTGTTATCAATCTTCGCCTGGTCGCGCGCGTCCCAGCCTTTGAGAATCGGCGCAATTTCGTTGTTAACATTGGCGACAGCTTTCCTCACGCCCTTGCCGCCGAAGCGACCCTTATCGCTGTCCCGCAATTCCCACGCCTCGTGTTCGCCCGTGCTCGCCCCGCTTGGCACGGCTGCTCGTCCCAGTGCGCCGCCTTCAAGGTGCACATCGACTTCAACTGTCGGATTGCCGCGCGAATCCAAAACTTCACGCGCGTGGATACGGCTAATGCTGGTGCGCGCCATACGATTCTCGTCGGATTAGAACAGCTTTCGTCTTGCGAGGCAAATCAGCTTTTCGGCCTCTCATGCACGATCGAGTAGCGCAGGCAATTCAGCCCTGGGTATGTGACGGAAATAATCGCTTATCAGGAGAGGTGAGCACGAGCTCCTGAAGAGCACCATTCGGGGTGCCTGAGATTCCCATTGGCATTTTGACCGATGCGCGCATAATCATGGACGATGATTCGTGTGGCAAACCTTGGCGTCCTTACATTATTCATCGGCGTCTTCGCAGCCGCGGGAGCCGGCGAAACCGGCCATCTCTCGGCAGATCAACTGGCAAAAGCCGGCAGAAGCGATTCGATCACCATCCCGACACCGGGCGAGCTTTTCGCCGCGCTCGGAAAGACAGGGAAGACAAATTGGTCAGGTCAGTATCGCGGGCCAATACCGGTGACGTACAGCAATCGCGCACAAATTGCGCTGAACCTCGGTGGGTTGATTGCTGACGGTTTTATTGCTGTCGAAGCAAAGGACAGTCAGCAGGTCAAAAATATCGGATCAGACATCATCAAGCTTGCAAAGGCGCTCGGAGTCAGCGAGAAGCTGCTCAGCCGCGGCAGTAGCATCAACGAATTCGCCGAGCACAACGAGTGGGACACGCTACAGGAAGAACTGGAAGCGACGCAAAACGAGGTAAAATCCTCAATGCAATCCCACGCCGACCAGGACCTGGTGATTCTGATGACTCTCGGCGGCTGGATTCGTGGTACCCAGGTCGTCACCGCAGCGATCGTGAAGGACTACAGCGAAGGCAGCGCAAAAGTCCTGCGGCAGCCAGCGCTGGTTCACTTCATGCAGTCAAAAATCAATGAAATCTCGCCCGAATTGCGGGGGGAACCTCTGGTGAAAGATGTGAGCCAACAGCTTGGCGAAATTGAGAAACTCGTTTCTTTCCCGCCGGACAAGGCGCCGACTCTGGATGAAGTGCGAAAAATCAACACATCGGTTGCCAAGATGATGACAGAAATAGAGAGCAAAGAACTGCCGAAATGAAACGCTGTCTTTGGATTTTCATCTCGTTTTTTATGCTGGAAACCAGCATTGCCCTGCACGCTGAGACAGATGCGGAGGTGGCTGCTCGCAGAGACGCGCTCGATATCGCGGGAGCATTTTCAAACGAAGGATTCAAGATTAGGGACGGACATTGGTGTGGGGTTGTTAAGCCGCACGACAACGCCTTGGTAGCGGTGAATCTTTATGCGGGAAACCAGTACTGGTTCTCTGTCGGCGCGACCGAACCAGTGAAAAAAATTGGCGTCACCGTTTATGATGAGGCGGGGAAACAGGTGACCACAGACAGCTACGATAATGGGGATAAAGCCGCCGCCGGATTTTCACCGGCGTACAGCGGTCAGTACTTTGTCTCAGTTGATCTCGTTGAAGGCGAGCAAGGCAGCTTCTGTCTCGTCTATTCGTATAAATGAACCGATGAAGCGAGACCAGTTTCTCGATGCGTAGCGCGGCGTCTGCCATCCAGCAGACAGGAAGATCTCAGCAGGCAGCGGCTATGATTTCGCTCCAAGTCTTCTACGAGGGAAATGTGCAAGGCGTCGGGTTCCGGTGGTCGGTACGCCACGTCGCCAAAGGCTTCGACGTAACGGGGTGGGTCCGTAACCTGCCGGATGGCCGCGTCGAACTTCAGGTTACGGGAGAAGAAGACGAGGTGCGCGCGTTCCTCGATCACGTCGCGAAAGGCGAACTGCACTCGCTGATTCGCAACCAAAGCGAAAATAGATTGGAAAAACCGATCGCTGCGCGCGGCTTTGAGATTCGCTATGACTAATCCGGCGATCGCTGTTCACGGACTAACCAAAATTTTTCCCGTTCCGTTTCATCGACAATCGATTGTCGCGGTAAAGGATCTCAACCTTCGGATCGAACCCGGCGAGGTATACGGGCTACTCGGACCGAATGGTTCCGGTAAAAGCACTACGCTCAAAATTATTCTCGGCCTTGTATCTCCAACTCGCGGCCGCACTGAAATTTTTGGCCGTGATAGTCGTCTCGTAGAGAGCCGCGAAGCTGTCGGATTTCTTCCAGAGAACCCGTACTTCTACAAATATCTTACCGGAAAGGAAACATTGCGTTTTTTTGGGCGCCTGTGCGGACTGAGCGGCAGCGCATTGAAAAGCCGTATCAACGAATTGCTTGATCTTGTCGGATTAAGCAAGGCGCGCAACCGTCGGCTGGGCACTTATTCGAAAGGCATGTTGCAACGCATCGGTCTTGCGCAAGCATTGATTCATGATCCCAGGCTCGTGGTACTTGACGAACCGACCGCTGGTGTCGATCCGGCGGGCTCGCGGGACATTCGCGATTTGATTCTGAACCTGAAGCGACGAGGCATTACGGTGCTGCTTTCTTCGCATTTGCTCGCGCAAGCGCAGGAAATTTGCGATCGCGTCGGCATTCTCGCCAATGGCCTGCTGGTGCGCGAAGGGCATCTACAGGAATTGATCGCAATCGAAAATCAAACCGAACTTGTCATCGCCGATGCTTCCGATGAGCTCATCCGGGAAATCGAATCGTCTGTTAACCGGTCAAGAGCGAAACTAATCGAGCGACGCAAATCGACGACGACGTTGGAGAGACTATTTCTCGACGCCACCAGAAATGACGACGCTCGAGTTTCCAACGACGAACGAGTAACGAAGAAGAAATGACCACCGGCGAAGACGCTACAGCACTTCAAGAAGTGACCGCTTCAACGTATGCGAAGCGATATCGACCTTTTTCTTTCTCTCGCATTTACGCGATTACGATCAACACCGTCACGGAGCTGACCCGCCTGAAAGTTTTCTACGTCCTCCTGGTGTTCGCACTTGTTTTGATCGGCAGCTCGATCTTTATGGCGCAGTTCTCTTTTCAGCAGGAATTTCAAATTCTGAAGGATGTTTCGCTCGGGGCGATCTCGATCTTTACCTCGCTTCTGGCGATCGTTGCCACTGCGCGGCTACTTCCACAGGACCTTGAGGACCGCACACTTTACACCATTCTCGCCAAGCCGGTGCCGCGCTTTGAATATGTGCTGGGGAAAATTGCGGGAGTTCTCTTGTTGCTGGCGATTAGTACGGTGTTGATGGGCGCTGCGTTTCTGCTCGTGCTCTACATGCGCGAACAGGCTGTGGTACACACAACACTGAGACAGATGTCCGGTGCTCCCTCCGACCAGGTCACTGATGCTCTGCGTGTCATCCGATCTTCTGCGTTCAACATCGATATTTTTCCCGGAATTGTGATCATATACCTGAAGGCGTGTCTGCTCGCGGCGCTCACTCTGTTCGTTTCCACGTTCGCGACCTCTAACATTTTCACCATTGTGGTCATGGCTTTCATTTATTTTATCGGACATTTGGAAGCCACTGCCCGCGAGTATTGGCTCCAGGAACATAGCAGCGGACTGATTACCCGGGTGTTTCTGGCCGTGGTAGCGCTGGTCTTTCCCGACTTGCAGGCGTTCAATTTGGTGGATGATATCGTTGCAGGCACCGCCGTTTCGCTGGCGGTTTTCACCAAAACCGCCGTGCTTGGCATTTTTTACACCACGATCTACACGCTCTTGGCCGCGTTCGTCTTTTACGGGAAAGAATTATGATGCGGGCCGTCGTGGCACTGGCAGTGCTCATCGTGCTCGGCGCGCTCAAGTTGCCAATTGAACGCAATCTAGCGACGCTTCATCGACAGGAACATTTCCAGGGGGTCGAATTCAACCTCGATCTGCGCGAAAAAATCGGGCAACTCGGCTTCATCGCTGCGTTGAGCGGATTTCGAGCGATCGTCGCCGACGCCCTCTTTATCCAGGCCTTTTCGGCGTGGGAAAACACAGAATGGGGCCGTATGTTGTTATTGTTCCGACACATCACAACGCTCCAACCACGGGTGCTCATGTTTTGGGACACGGCGGCATGGCACATGGCTTGGAATGCGAGCGTGGCGGCCATGAACGATCAAACGCAGCCACGCCTTGCGTTGCGAGTTAAAGCGCAGCGTGAATATTTCGCGCTCGGCAAGGATTTCCTTGAACGCGGCATAAAAAATAATCCCGATCGCCCCGACCTCTATGAAGCGCTTGCACGGTTGTACAAGGAAAAGTACAAAGACCACGAGCGGGCCTCGGAGTATTACGCGAAGGCGTCGGTCTTGCCCGGAGCGCCGGTATTCGACAAGCGTTTCTCGGCCTACGAGCTTTCGTACTGCGAGGGGCGCGAACGCGAAGCGTACGGGCGTCTGCGCCGCCTTTATGATGACGGCCCGCAGGAACGCCTGCCTACATTGATCAAACGGCTAAAGTTCCTCGAAGACAAACTTGGCATCCCGCAAGACCAACGAATTCCGGACAAGGAAAATAAACCGGGTAAATAGCTAAATCGTTAGATCGGTGCATTCTTGGCGGCGACCGGGCGCTTCCGTTGTAACGTTTTAACCTTTTAACGGTTTAAGCTTTTGATAATGCGTTTTGCAATTTTGAGCGATATCCATGCTAATCTCGAAGCGCTTGAAGCGGTTCTGGCTGATGCGCGCCAGCGTAAATGCACTCATTTTTTGTGTCTGGGTGACGTGGTCGGTTATAACGCTAACCCGCAAGAATGCATTGAACGCGTTCGCGAATTGGATTGCCCCGTGGTGAAAGGCAATCACGACGAGGAGGCAACGCTTTCCACGTCATCGGAACGTTTCAACGAATTAGCCGAGCGCGCCATTCAATGGACCCGCGACAACCTGTCGGATCAGGACAAGGAATGGTTGCGCAGCTTGCCCTTACAAAAGCGGGTACAAGATTTTACAATCGTGCACGCCACACTCGATACTCCCGGCCAATGGGGCTATGTGTTTAGCAATCTCGACGCTGCCGCAAGTTTTACGTATCAGCGCACCGCTGTTTGTTTTTTCGGACACACCCACGTGCCCATGGCATTTATCCGGGACCAGGGCGTTCGACAGGAAAGGATCGAACACGTCCGCATCGAGCCGGCCAAAAAGTACTTCATCAACGCCGGCAGCGTTGGCCAACCACGCGACGGAAACTGGCGCGCGGCCTATTGCATTTACGACGTTGACAATAATCTGATCGAATTGTTGCGCGTAAAGTACGATGTCGCGACCGCGCAAAAGAAGATTTCTAAGGCCGGTTTGCCGCAACTCCTCGCCGAGCGGCTTAGACTGGGACGCTAGCACCAGCCAACTGGCGCTTTATATCGTCAATTTGCGACAGCGTTCCTTCGCTTCCTAAGAAGAAGTTCAGCAAGCGGCAAATCTCGCGGATAAGCGATTTTGAAATTGAAATCATTGTTGACGACAAGAACCACCTCGTGACCAAGTCGCTCGACGGCTGAAACCTCGTCGGTTACGGAAATGTTTTCTGAGTACACAGCGCGATACGCCTCCTCGATCAGCTGCCGCTTGAAAATCTGCGGCGTTTGCATCGCATAAAGTTGATGCCGATCCACCGAGTCACTCACCACAAGCACTTCTGCTCCCTCTCCGCCGTGATTTGCGCCTGACTCTAATGGACCTGCGTGCGCACGCTTGAGTGTGTCGTTAATCGGCTCAGCCAGAGCGGCAGCGCCATGTTTTGTGCATTGCTGGAACACGCGCTCGATCTGCTCCGGGGTAATCAGCGGTCGCGCCGCATCGTGCACCGCGACATATCGCGAAGCCGAGTCCAGATGGTCGACGCCCGCGCGTACCGAGTCCTGCCGGTGTTTGCCGCCCGGAATGATCGACCGCACCTTCGTAAAATTTTCGTCGCGAACAAGCGTTTCGATCTCATCGTGTCGATCTTCCCGGGACACGACAATGATTCGATCCACCGAACTGGCACGCTCAAATGCACGTATCGTGTGCGCGATGACTGGTTTGCCGGCAACCGCGGCAAATAATTTATCGAAGCCCATGCGGCTGCTGCTGCCGGCCGCGACGAGGATCGCGGTCAGCATGAGCAAAAAAAGAAACGCCCAACGCTCAACGTCGAACGCCCAATCTCAAATTCAGAAAGCAATAATTCGGCGTTGGGCGTTCGGCGTTGAGCGTTCGACGTTTCTTTCACTGCAATTGCTTCTGCACCTCGGCGCTCAATGTTTTGCCGTCCACACGACCGGCGACTTTCACCTGCAACGCTTTCATCACCACCCCCATTTTCGCTTTCGATGTGGCACCGATCTCGGCGATCGTTTCGCGCACTAATTTTCCTACCTCACCCGCGCTCATCGCCTGTGGCAAATACGCGTTCAGGATCGACAACTCTTCTTTTTCCTTCTCGGCCAGGTCCGCGCGTCCGCCTTTCTCAAAGCTCTCGATTGAATCCTGGCGTTGCTTTACCTGCTTGCGAATCACCTGCGCGGCCTCGGCATCGCTCAGCTCCGTTTCTGCGCCTGGTTTTGCAATCGCGGCGTATCTCAACGCCGATTTTAACATGCGCAGAACGCCCAGCTTTGTCGTGTCTTTGGCACGCATCGCTTCCTTTAGGTCCGAATCGACGCGGTCGATGACAGTCATATGCCAAAGTTACGTAGCTGAAGACGGTTGTCGATCTGTAGCCACGGCTGTTTGAGGCGTTCGATTCGAATTGTCCAAGACTCTCGTTTTGACTGCCCAAAGGGCGGTGCCTACATCCTCTCAGCACATTTGCGCACCGGTTCGGCATCACCCACCGAAATCACATCCACGCCTTTGCGAGTGCGTCGCAACAGACCAGCCAGCACGCCGCCCGGCCCCAGTTCGATAAAAAAATCGCACCCGAGATCAATCAGTCGCTCCATGCAATCGAGCCAGCGCACCGTGCCCGTCACCTGGTCCTGCAAAGTGCGACGGATTTCAACAGCGGTCGTCACTTCCATACCAGTCACGTTGCTGATTACAGGAAAACGCGGCCGTTGAATTGGAACACGTTCTAGCACCGCGCCAAGTTTTTCATACGCGCTCTCCATCAAACGCGAGTGATATGCGCCCGCGACGTTTAACATCATCGCGCGCCCAATTCCGTATTCCTTCGCCACACCGACAGCCGTCTCGACTTTCGCCAGCTCACCCGAAATGACGATTTGGCCAGGCGCATTGATATTGGCAACGTCGACGTCTTCATCCGCGGCAAGCCGGCGCACGTCGTTCTCCGTCCCGCCAATCATCGCCGCCATGCCGCCCAGCGTGGCCGCGCACGCTTCATCCATGAATTGGGCACGCAACTGCACAAGCTTCAGGCCGGTTGCAAAATCGAATGTGCCTGCCGCTGCGTGCGCGGTGATTTCCCCTAACGACAAGCCCGCCGCGCCACCGACGGGAAAATCGCCGGCAGTCTCGCGCAATGCTGCCAGACACGCCAGCCCATGAACGTAAAGCGCAGGCTGACAATTTGATGTCTTCGTCAACTCCTCGATTGGGCCGTTCCACGCAATTTCACTCAACTTTTGCCCGACAATTTCGTCGGCCTCACGGAACAAATCCGCTGCCACAGGAAATTGCTCAGCGAGATCGCGTCCCATCCCAACATTTTGCGCGCCCTGGCCCGCGAAAAGCAGTGCGTTTTTTTTCGGCATGATATGTCAGGTAATCGCGTTTCATCAGGGGCGCGAGCGAGATTGTGCATTTGGGGGAGCCCAGCACGCCAGCCTGTGCTCACCAGAATAATGCGCCCGCCGAAATTGCTTGCGCGCGGTGGTTCACTCGCCAGCGTAGATCACTTATCGATCCTCATGCCTTTCACGGTGCACGAAATTGAATCGCCAGATGTGATCAGCCGGGCGGCCGCAGCCGACCCCGCGTTACGGCCGCCGGAAAATGATATCGGCGAGAAAATGGTGCTCAACATGGGGCCGTCGCATCCGGCTACGCACGGCGTTCTGCGGCTCGTGCTGGAACTCGATGGCGAGATCATTACCAAGGCCACGCCGGACATTGGTTTTCTACATCGCGGGGACGAGAAGATCGCCGAAAACATGCAGTACAACCAGTTTGTGCCGTACACTGACCGGCTTGATTATCTCGCGCCGCTCTCAAATAACGTCGCTTACGCGCTCGCAGTTGAAAAATTAATGGGCTGGGACCTTCCACCGCGCGGAAAAGCGATTCGCACGATTTGTTGTGAGACGTCGCGGATCTCCTCGCATCTGATGGGTCTTGGCGCCATGGCGCTCGATCTCGGTGCGATGACGGTGTTTCTCTACACATTCACCGAGCGTGAAAAACTTTACGATCTTTTCGAGTTGCTTACCGGTGCGCGCTTTACCACGTCGTACACTCGCGTCGGCGGACAAATCCGCGATCTGCCCGAGCTCTTCATTCCCCAACTGAACACATTCCTCGACAATTTCGGGCCGAGCCTGAATGAGTGCGACAGGTTACTGACACGGAACAAGATTTTCGTCGATCGAACCAAGGATGTCGGCATCATATCGAAGGAACACGCAATTGCGTACGCCCTCTCCGGCCCCAACCTGCGCGGCAGTGGGATCGATCACGATTTACGGCGTAAACATCCCTACCTCGATTACGACAAATACGATTTCGATGTGGTGATCGGCAGCGCGGGCGATTGTTATGATCGTTATCTCGTGCGGATCGAGGAGATGCGCCAAAGTGTGAGGATTTTGGGGCAGGTGATCGACAAATTACCGGGCGGTCCGATCAACGTCGCAGACTGGAAGAACATGACTCCGCCGAAATCGCGCGTGATGACAAAGATGGAAGAGCTAATCCATCATTTTATCGTGGTGACCGAAGGACTCGATGCGCCCCCCGGTGAAGTCTATTTCGCGGCTGAAAATCCCAAGGGCGAACTTGGCTTTTATATCAACAGCAGAGGAGGCGGCGTGCCGTACCGATTGAAAATTCGAGCGCCGTCATTTGTGAACCTCAGCATCCTCCCCGAGCTTTTGCCAGGCTGTATGGTGAGCGATGTGCCGGCGGTGCTCGGCAGTCTGGACTTCGTCATGGGCGAATGCGACAGATAACGGTGCCACGAATGGAGCGAATGCGACCGACGAGTGAAATGTCGATATTGCGAATGAACGCGCGGCTCATGCGAGTGCTCGCCTGCCGCGCCGTAGCCTTGTGTGTAGGCGGGCTGCTCGTGCTCAGCGTTTCCTGTTCCGGCAAGCGCATCACAAAGGTAAATGTCGATCAGGTAACGGAGGGAATGTCAAAAAAGCAGGTGGAATCGATTCTGGGCCCGCCCAATTCGCTTACTACCGAGGACTTCGTGATCACGAAAAAAACAACTTACGTTTACCGGCAGGGCAAGGATACGGTCACAATCGTTTTCAAGGATGACAAAGTGCAGTCGAAAGACAGCACCTTGTCCGATTAATCTGCTGTAGCGGATTATTCTTACAGGTGACAGACTCGACGAGCATGCGCATTCCCGCCGAGCTGGAGCGGAAAATGGATGAAGCGATCGCGCGTTACCCGGGCGATCACAGGAGAAGCGCGGCGATGCCGCTATTGCATCTGTGGCAGGAACATTTTGGATTCATCAGTGACGAGGCGTTGCTGTGGATCGCGAAAAAGCTCGGCGTGCAGCCGATCAACATTCTCGAACTGGTTACCTTTTATCCAATGTTTCGCCAGCAGCCTGTCGGCAAGACCCATATTCGAGTCTGCCGCACACTTAGTTGCGCAATGACTGGGGGGTTTGAGGTGATGGAAAACTTGTGCACAGCGTTTGGAATTGCACGCCCACCTGACGGCGAAGGGATGCACAATCCTATTACGGTCAGTGCCGATGGAAATTACAGTGTCGAGTTTGTCGAATGCCTGGCAAGCTGCGGTACCGCGCCAGTCTGTATGATTGGCGAGGAGCTACACGAGAAAATCGATTCAAATTCTGTCGCAGATCTTGTACGCCACTGGCGATCAGCCACAGGTTCACCCGCCGGGGCGGCCAATCCGCAATCACACCCCCCCCACCCGCTCGAACATCGCCTGATTTTCAAAAATATCAGACGCCCGGATTGGACAACCGATATCGATTGTTACTTACACGACGGCGGTTACGAACAATTGAAGCAAGCACTGACTATGTCGCGCACCGACATCGTCAACAAAGTTAAGAATTCCGGGTTGCGCGGCCGCGGCGGCGCGGGCTTCTCCTGCGGCTTGAAATGGAGCTTTATCAAACCAGATGAGAAACGGCCGGTGTATTTGATTTGCAACGCCGACGAATCGGAGCCGGGTACCTTTAAGGACCGCTACATCATCCACGAAGATCCGCACCAGTTGCTCGAGGGAATTCTGATCTCTTGTTATGCGCTCAATGCGCGCACAGCCTACATCTACATACGAGGCGAATTTCCGGAGGGCGCGAAAATTCTGGAACGCGCCATCGAAGAAGCGCGGGCGCACAATTTTCTTGGGAAAAATATCCTCGGCTCCGGATTCGACGCCGAGGTTTACGTTCACCGCGGAGCGGGCGCTTACATTTGCGGAGAAGAAACTGGTCTAATCGAGTCGCTCGAAGGCAAACGCGGCTATCCACGGATCAAGCCACCTTACTTTCCAGCAGTGCTCGGCCTCTACATGTGCCCGACAATCGTCAACAACGTCGAAACGCTTTGCCATATAAAGCATATCATCGCCATGGGCGGCGCGGAATATGCGCGCCTCGGCCGACCCAACAATACAGGCACGCGAATTGTCTGTGTGAGCGGGGACGTGCAGCGGCCGGGCTACTTCGAAATTGAAGTCGGTGCGGTGACGATGGGCCAGTTGATCTACGAAATGGCTGGCGGCCTAACGCCTGGTCGAAAATTAAAGGCAGTCATTCCGGGCGGAAGCTCTGCGAAAGTCTTGCGCGCCGATGAACGATTTAAGCTCAAGCAGAGACAAGCGGATGGATCGACAATCGAACGAGAAATGTCGATTGATGAGATCCCGTTGGATTTCGATTCGCTCACAGCGGCGGGTTCGATGGCCGGTTCTGGCGGCGTTATCGTGCTCGACGATTCCCGCGACGTCGTCTGGGTACTAAATAACATTAACGAGTTCTACGCGCACGAGAGCTGCGGCCAATGTACACCATGCCGGGAAGGCGCTCTTTGGATGAAGAAAATCACCGACCGCATGTTGCGTGGCGGCGGAGTTGTGGAAGACCCAAAGACTCTGAAGACCATTGGCGACAACATCGCCGGGCGCACGATTTGCGCATTTGGAGAAGCATGCGCGTGGCCGACGCAAAGTTTTGTCGAGAAATTTTCGGAGGAATTTGCGGCACGCGCACAGAAACCCGTTCCCCCGCCGCTTCCTCCTGAATACACCCCGGAAGAGTTAATTGAAGAAGAATTGATCCCAATCGCCCCGCTGGCGCACGATCCCGGCTGGGAAAAGCCGGAGCCAAAGGAACGATCTAGAACATGAATCAGGAAAGCAGGAACGCAGGAAACATTCTCAGAGAGTCGAAGCTGACCGAGCAAATTATTGCTTCCGCCATTCGGGTACACCGCGGGCTTGGTCCTGGATTTCTAGAATCAGTTTACGAGGAGGCGTTCGCTGTTGAATTCGCGCTCAGCGGAATCCAATTCATCCGTCAACACCCAGTGCCATTGTTCTATCGCGATCACCAGATCGGCGAACATCGTTTGGATTTCCTGATTGAAGGCAAGATCGTCGTTGAGCTGAAAGCGATTAGCAGATTGGAGGACATTCATTTCGCAATTGGTCGTAGTTACCTCAAAGCCACAGGCCTTAACGATGGTTTGCTATTCAACTTTGCGACCGCGCCGTTAACGATAAAACGTTTCTGCCGCGAGCTTCCGATGCCGCACGAAAAGGTGGACCCTGTTCTGTAATTCCCATGTTTCCTCTCTTCCTGCTTTCCTGATTCACTGATGCCTTCCGAATCTTCAGTTCCCTTGTTCAACGTTCAGATTGATGGCGCGTGGCATCAGTTTCCCAAGGGCACGCGCGTGATCGAGGCATGCGAGCAGGCTGGGCGCTATGTGCCGCGCTATTGTTACCACAAAAAGCTCAGCTCGCCCGGCAATTGCCGGATGTGTTTGATCGAAATGGGCTTTCCGAGACTCGGCCCGGATCGCACGCCTGAGCTCGGCGCCGATGGCAAACCGATCGTCAATTGGATGCCGCGTCCGCAAATTTCCTGTGCTCAGGATGTTTCCGAAGGACTGGCTGTTCGCACCGACTCGCCGCTGGTGAAGGAGTGCCAGCGCGGAGTCATGGAGTTTCTCCTCATTAATCATCCGCTCGATTGCCCGATTTGCGATCAAGCTGGTGAATGCGGTTTACAGGAGTTCAGCGTCGATTTCGGCGATTCGAAATCGCGTTTTCTCGAACACAAAGTCAAGAAACCGAAAAATGTGCTGATCGGTCCGCGGGTGACTCTGGATGACGAGCGTTGCATTCTTTGCTCGCGTTGCATCCGTTTTTGCCAGGAAATCGCACACGACGACGTCCTCGGATTCGTTGACCGTGGCAGTTATACCGTGTTGACAGCGCACCCGGGGAAGCGGCTGGAAAATAATTATTCTCTCAACACAGTCGACATCTGCCCGGTCGGCGCGCTGACGTCGACGGATTTTCGCTTCAAAATGCGCGTCTGGTTCCTGAAAGAAACGAAGAGCATCTGCACGAGTTGCGCTACCGGCTGCAACACCATCATCGGCAGTCGTGAGGACGTGATCTATCGCCAAACACCGCGAGACAACGATCACGTCAATTCCTCCTGGATGTGCGATTATGGCCGGCTCAACTTCAAATTTCTTGAAGCTGAGAACCGTTTGCTCGAGCCGCAGATTCGTTCCGATGGGAGACTTGTCGCTGTCGATTGGCCGATGGCGATCGAGCAGGCGGCGCTTCAACTGAAACAGTTTTCCGGTGCTGAGATTGCCATCATCGCGTCCGGCCGGATGACGAACGAGGAGCTGTGGCTAACGTTGCAATTGGCGAAGTCGTTAGGAGTACAGATGATCGACATTGTCCCGCGCCGCGGCCCCGGTGATGACATTTTGTTGAGCCAAGATCGAAATCCGAACACCCACGGCGCGCGACTCATTTTTGGGTCCACATCTGAACCGGGCGCAAACCTGCTCTCGATCGCTGACGCGGTGAAATCCGGCCAAATCAAGGCGCTCGCAATCTTTAAAGAAAACACGATGCATTTGGGCATAGCTGTCGAACAACTCGCGCAGCTTCCTGTA
>Ga0222623_10000079_pt1 | contig 23313 bp, 20 predicted proteins | sample PLMtaG_FD_177336 | JGI IMG/M metagenome (GOLD analysis project Ga0222623, IMG submission 177336) | Groundwater sediment microbial communities from an aquifer in East River, Colorado, USA - PLM2_30_coex | ecosystem: Environmental > Terrestrial > Soil > Riparian zone | place: USA: East River...
TCCGGCTCGGGGCGAACCTTGCCTAGGGCCTCCTCGAACGAGAGGACGAGATCGACGGAGAATCCGGTCTCGTCGGCCACCTCCGCATAGGTGCGCGACGAGAGAGCGGCCCAACGGTAGTGGGTGCCCTCCATGAAGGCGAGTGAGAAGCGACGTTCCCGGATCGCACGGGCGATCGCTTCGATCGAGAGTCCGCCCAGATCGGATGACCGAACGAACCGAACCTTGTACACGTCTGCATCAGAAAACGTCCCGTCGTCCGCGGCGGCCACGATCCCAAGATCCACGAGTCGCTCGACGAAGGCTACGGGCACACCTGCCCGGACGGCCAACTCATTCGGGCTGCGGGCGGTCACGGTGAACGCATGATATGCGCCTGGATTGGCCTACTCGAACCCGTCTCCGGAAGGCCGAGCGGCGCTCAGGGGCAGATCAGGAGTAGTACTCGATGATCAGTCGCTCCTCGATGGGAACGGGGAGCGGGATCTCGTCGCGTTCGGGCAGGCGGGAGAGCGTGCCCTTCACCTCGTCCTTGTTCCGATACAGGTACACGGGGGGCTCGGGCGTGATCTCGAGCGCCTCACGCACCCCGACGAGGTTGCGGCCCTTCTGGCCGACCTCGACCGTCTGACCCGGCTTCACCTGCGCGCTGGGAACGTCGATTCGCCGTCCATCCACGAGCACGTGGCCGTGGGACACGAGCTGGCGAGCCTGGCGCTGGGTCAGTGCGAACCCAAGGCGAAGGACGATGACGTCCAAACGGGTCTCCAGCTGCCGGATGAGCTCCTCTCCGGTCACGCCGGTCCGCCGGGAGGCCCGGTCGTAATAGACCCGCATCTGGCGCTCTCCGACACCGTAGATGGCACGGAGCTTCTGCTTCTCCAGGAGCCGGACCTGGTACTCGGACAGGCGCTTGCGGCCCCGGCCGTGCTGGCCCGGAGGATAGGGACGCTTGTTGGCCGGGCAGTTGGGGCGACCACAGAGCGGCGCGCCGACCCGGCGGCAGGTGCGATGAGCAGGTCCGAACTTGTCCATGCGGCCAGTCAGCGTACCAACCGGGAAGCGCGTTCGACTGCGGCCGATAGCATCGCGGGCCGTGGACGTCGCAGACCGGATCGCGGGGAGCGTGCTGGGGCTCGCGCTTGGGGATGCCCTGGGCGCTGCGTTCGAGGGCCGGATGGCGGCCGAGGTCCCCGACCCGTTCCCGGCGCTTGAGCTTCCGTGGATGAGCCTGCCACCGGGCTCGACCACCGACGACACGGCCATGGCCCGCAACCTGGTCCGAAGCCTGGCCGCTCGCGGGGAGTTCGACCCCGACGACCTGGTGGCCCGGCACCTGGAGTGGTTCCGATCCGGTCCGCCCGACGTGGACGCATTCACCCGTCGCGTGCTGTCCCGAGTCGATGGGGGCGAGGATGCGTTCGAGGCTGCGAGGTCGGTGTGGGAGGAACGCGGGCCCGAGGTGTCCGCCGGCAACGGCTCGGTGATGTACTGCGCGCCGCTCGGCCTGGCGTATGCGAATCGCGCGGAGGAGCTTCCGGAGGTGGCGGCCAAGCTGTCGGCGCTCACCCATTACGACGAACGCTGCCGGACGGCGGTGCTCGCCGTGACAGTCGCCATCGCAGCACTGGCGCGCGGCCAGTCATCGGAAGGGGCGGTGGCCGCGGCATTGACCGCAGTCGTGGACCGAGAGGGAGGGGAGGAGCTCGAGTACCTGGTCGAGATTGCCGGCGTTGGGCGCGCGATCGACGGTCCGGACCAGGGGTTCTGCCTGTTCACGGCGGGCGTCGCGCTCCAGTCGCTCCTGGGCACCGGGGACTTCGAAGTCGAGGTGAGCCGGGTGGTGTCGCTCGGCGGCGACACGGACACGAACGCTGCCGTCGCCGGCGCGCTCCTGGGAACGGTGGTCGGAGAGAACGGTCTGCCTCGGTCGTGGCTCGAGCGATTGCGGGACCGGACGGCCATCCGCGCCGAGGCGCTCGGACTGGTCACTCCGGCCCGAAGATCGAATCGATCTCCTGAAGGGTAGGAGCGTCGAGAGTCACATCGCCCGCCGCCGCGTTCGACCTGACGTGCGCGGCGTTCCTGCTGCCGGCGATGGCCGCCGTCACGCCCTCCTGATGCACGACCCAGGCCAGCGCCAGCGTGGAGACCGGGATGCCGAGCCGCTCGGCGACCGACCGGAGACGCTCCACCCGCTCCAGGTTCCGTTCGAAGATCTCCGGGGAGAACGGCCCGATCCCTTCCTTCTTGGACCCCGCGCGCTGCTGGCCCCGCCAGTCGTCCGGATGGAACATCGTGTCCGGGCCGATGGCATCGGTCAGCAGCCCGAAGCCCAGTGGTCCATAGGCGAGGTAGCCGACGCCCTGCTGGGCCAGCCACGGCAGGAGGTCCGCGCGATCGTCCTGGTGGACGAGCGAGAACTCGTTCTGGACCGAGGTCACTGGATGGATGGGCAGGCACCGCTCGATCCGGGGCCGGTCGAAGTTCGAGACCCCGATGTGCAGCGCCAGCCCTTCCTTCACCACCTCGGCCATCGCTCCCCACGTGTCCTCGACCGGGATCCGATCGTCCCGCCAGTGCACCTGGTACAGGTCGACGTGGTCGGTCTGCAGGCGGGAGAGCGAGCCCTGGATGGCCGTTCGGATCCCCTCGGGGTGGATCCCCGAGCCTTCCTCGTCCGGCGCCACCTTGGTGAAGATCAGGACCTCTTCCCGCCGGCCGGCGATGGCGCGAGCCACCAGCTCCTCGGAACGGCCCTGGCCGTAGACCTCGGCCGTGTCGATCCAGTTGATCCCGACGTCGAAGATCACCGTCATGGACTCGACGACCACGTCGTCCGAGGCGTTCGGTCCCCATTCGGTACCGCCGGCTTCCCAGGCGCCGTAGCCGATCACCGAGATCTCCGGACCATCCGCACCGAGCGTTCGTGTCCTCACGTTGTGACCTCCTTGCATCTCTCGCTCATCTTGGGGAACCGGGCGGCCAGCGAGGGGAGAACGTGCCTGGCGCCGGCCGAACGCAATTCGTCGATCGAGAACTTCCCGCTGGCCACGGCCACCGACACGGCACCCACGGCTCGAGCGGCTTCCACGTCGAGCGGCGTGTCGCCTACAACGAACACCCGATCCGGCGTGACGTCGTGCCCGTGGAGCATCGCCGCCTTGTCGATGGCGCCCCGGGTGAGCATCGCCCGATCGTCCGAGTCCGATCCGTACCCGCCGAACACGAAGAACCGATTGAGGTCGGCCCGGGAGAGTTTCACGCGGGCGGCGCCCTCCATCGCTCCCGACACCAACCCGAGCATCGTCCCGGCGTCGGAGAGCATGAGCAACAGGTCCTCGACACCATCAAGTACGCGGTAGCCCTCTGACGTCCGCACCTCCTCCGAGAGCCGCAGGAGGTACACGGCGAACAGGCGAGCCAACTCGGCCTCGCTCGGCTCGCGCCCCACCGCGGCCTCGAAGGTCTTACGGGCTACCACCGGGTCGGTCTCCCCGGCCGCGGTGTGCGAGCCGATGTCGGCGGAGATCCCGTACAGCTTGTCGAACGCGTGCGTCCAGCTCCGCGCGCCAGCCCCTCCGCTGTCGATCAGGGTGCCGTCGACGTCGAACAGCACGACCGGCGGCATGTTCACGGCCCGCGTCACGCGGTCTCGAACAGCACCGCGCGGGCCGGGCCGCCGTCGCCGTCTACGATCTTGAGCGGCAGCACGGCCAGGGTGTACTCACCCGGCTCGACCTCGCCGAGATCCAGTCCCTCCACGATGACCACGCCGTTCGAGAGCAGCTCGACGTGGGTGGGATGCCCGAGGGCGCCCTTCTCCTCGACCGACAGGAAGTCCACGCCCACCAGCTTGATGCCCGCCCCCACCACCCACCTCGCCCCCTCAGGCGACAGGCAGACGTACTCGTCGGGGAAGGAGGCCGGTAGGTGGCGCCAGATCTCCGAGTTGTCGCTCTTCAGCAGGACCCGCGTGGCCCCGGCCGGGATCTTCAGCCTGTCGAGATCGGCCGGCCCGAGCTGGCCCCGAAGGCCCCGGGCATCGGCGACCACGCAGACCCCAACCAGCAGGTCCACCGGCACCCGATCCATCCCCGCCGCACCGGGGACGAAATGCACCGGCGGGTCCACGTGTGTGCCGGTGTGGGTCCCGATCCGAAGCTCAGAGACGTTGGCGGGGTCACCCTTCGAGATCTGGATGCGGGGAATGATCTCCACCGCGGGGTCGCCCGGCCACACGAGCAGGTCGGGCCCGATTGGGAGCGACACGTCGATGATCCGGTGCATCAGCTTCTTCCCTCGGCTCGCATCCGTCGGTATCGCCGGATCAACGCGGTGGTCGAGGAATCGTGCCCCGGCTTCGGCTCGCCCTCCGCGTGCAGCTCGGGCACGATGCGGGTGGCCAGGACCTTGCCCAGCTCCACCCCCCACTGGTCGAAGGAGTCGACGTTCCAGATGGTCCCTTGCGTGAACACCTTGTGCTCGTACAGCGCGATCAGCTGTCCCAGCACCCTCGGCGTGAGCTTCGCGGCGAGGATGGTGTTCGTGGGGTGGTTGCCCCGGAACGTCCGGTGGGGGACCTCGGCCGAGGGAACGCCCTCGGCCTCCACCTCCTCGCGGGTCTTGCCGAAGGCCAGGGCCTCGGTCTGCGCGAACAGGTTCGCCATGAGCAGGTCGTGGTGGTCGCCGACCGCATGGCTGGGATGCACGAACCCGAGGAAATCGCACGGGATCAGCTTCGTCCCCTGGTGGATCAGCTGGAAGTACGCGTGCTGTCCGTTCGTCCCGGGCGTGCCCCACACGACGGGCCCGGTCTGGTAATCGACCGGGTCCCCCCCGAGGTCCACCGACTTGCCATTGGACTCCATGTCGAGCTGCTGGAGATACGCCGGGAGCTTCTCCAGGTGCTGACTGTAGGGCAGGACGGCGTGGGTCTCAGCTCCGAAGAAGTTCCCATACCAGGTCCACAGCAGTCCCAGCAGCACGGGCATGTTCCGCTCGAACGAAGCCGTCCTGAAGTGCTCGTCCATCTGCCGGAACCCGGCGAGCATGTCGCGGAAGCTCTCGGGCCCGATGGCGACCATCAGCGAGAGCCCGATCGCGGAGTCGACCGAGTACCGACCCCCCACCCAGTCCCAGAACTCGAACATGTTCTCGGTGTCGATGCCGAACTCGGCAACCCTCTCCGCGTTGGTGGAGACGGCCACGAAGTGCTTGGCGATCGCTTTCGGGGCCCCGAGTTTGGAGAGCAACCAGTCCCGGGCCGTGCGGGCGTTCGTCAGGGTCTCGAGCGTGGTGAACGTCTTCGAGGACACGATGAACAGCGTCTCCTGCGGATCGAGATCCCGGGTGGCCTCGAAGACGTCCGTACCGTCCACGTTGGACACGAACCGGAAGGTGAGCGACCGCTCCGAGAAGTCCTTGAGGGCCTCGTAGGCCATGGCCGGTCCCAGGTCCGAGCCGCCGATGCCGATGTTCACGACGTTTCGGATGGGCCTGCCCGTGTGGCCGGTCCAGTCGCCAGAGCGGACCCGTTCGGCGAACGAGGCCATCCGGTCGAGCACGGCGTGGACCGACGGGACGACGTTCTCGCCATCAACCTCGATCACCTCGTCCCTGGGCGCCCGCAGCGCGACGTGCAAGGCCGGCCGATCCTCGGTCACGTTGATCCGCTCACCGGCGAACATCGCGTCGATCCGGCGACGGAGCCCCGAGCGCTCGGCAAGGTCCACCAGGAGCTCGAGGGTCTCCCGGGTGGCCAGGTTCTTCGAGTAGTCGAGGTACAGGTCTCCGGCCTGAAGCGTCAAGGTCTCGCCGCGATCCGGGTCATCAGCGAACAGGTCGCGGAGGTTGACCCCTTCCATCTTTCCCCGGTGGGTCTCCAACGCTTCCCATTCGGGGGTCCGGGTGATCCTCCCGTTCGCGGCCATGGAAACCGATCCGGGTCTCAGTTCGGCTTCTCCGCGTGCCCGCCGAACTGCATGCGGAGCGCCGAAAGGACCCGGTCGGCGAACTCGGCCTCACCCTGGGACTCGAACCGGTCGAACAGCGCGGCTGAGAGGACATGGAGGGGAACGCCCTCGTCCACGGCGGCGAGCACCGTCCACCGGCCCTCACCGGAGTCCGACACCCGCCCCGAATACCTGCTCAGGTCGGGGTCCTCGAACAGCGCGGCGGCGGTCAGGTCGAGTAGCCAAGAGGCGACCACGCTCCCACGGCGCCACACTTCCGCCACCTCGGCGGTGTCGATGTCGTACCGGTAGTACTCCGGGTCGCGGAGGGGCGCCGTCTCGGCGTCGGCCTCCCGCTTCCTGGCTCCGGCGTTGGCGTTGCGGATCACGTTCAGGCCCTCGGCGTAGGCGGCCATGAGGCCGTACTCGATCCCGTTGTGGACCATCTTGACGAAGTGGCCGGCCCCGGACGGTCCGCAGTACAGGTAGCCGGCCTCGGCAGTGCTCGTCTTCGGCGAGTCATCCCTGCCAGGCGTGCGCGGGGCGGCGTCGACGCCCGGCGCGAGGGCGGCGAAGATGGGATCGAGGCGACGCACCACCGCCTCGTCGCCTCCGATCATCAGGCAGAACCCCCGCTCCAATCCGAATACGCCACCGGACGTCCCGACGTCGATGAACGTGATGCCCTTCGCGTGGTACCGCTCGGCCCGCTCGACGTCATCGCGGTAGTAGGAGTTCCCCCCGTCGATGATGATGTCGCCGGGGTCCACGATCTCCGCCAACCGGTCGGCGGTGGGCCCGGCGAAGGCGGAGGGCACCATGATCCAGGCCGCGCGGGGCTTGGACAGCTTGCTGGCGAAGTCCTCGAGCGACGCGGTTCCGATGGCCCCCTCGTCCTCGAGCAGGCGCACGGCGTCCTGGTTCACGTCGTAGGCCACGACCTCGTGGCCGCGGCGCATCAGCCGTCGCGAGAGGTTCGACCCCATCCGGCCAAGGCCCACCATCCCGAGCTGCACGATCCGGCTCCTTCCGCCCGCGGCAAGGGTACCGCGGGGGAGATGAATGAACGCTCTTGGCCGAGCCCGGGAGGCCTCACCCGCCCGTCGAGTGTCCCGACGAGGGACCGAGACGCTACAGTCGGGCATTCGGCGCTTTGTAACGCCGGGAACCCTGGACGACACGGTCGATCCACCATCCGTGTGTCCGGCGAATACACGATGGCGCCGGGCCGAGCCGGAAAGGAGGACCTTCACGTGGCTGAGATCAAGGTGTATGGGGCGAGTTGGTGCCCGGACTGCCGGCGGGCCAAGCGCTTCCTGGGTGACCAGCGGGTCCCGTTCGAGTGGCACGACATCGAGCAGGATCCCGACGGCGTCAACGTCGTCCAGGCCAGGAACAACGGGAACAACGTCATCCCCACGATCATCTTCCCGGACGGGACCTCCCTGTCCGAGCCCACCAACGAGCAGCTGGCCGAGAAGATCGGGCTCGAGCGGATGGCCATGATGCACGTCTACGACCTGATCATCATCGGTGGAGGCCCAGCAGGCCTCACGACCTCGATCTACGCGGCCCGCGAGAACCTCCAGACGCTCGTGATCGACAGCAAGGGCCTTGGCGGACAGGCCGGCGTGACCGAACGCCTCGACAACTACCCCGGCTTCCCGGAGGGGATCGGAGGGGCCGAGCTGGCCGAACGGATCGTCCAGCAGGCAAGGCGGTACGGAGTCGAGCTGCTGCAAGCCGTGTCGGTCCTCTCGATCACGAGCGACGGCGACCAGGTGGACGTGGAGACCGCCACCGGCGACCACTACCACTCCAGAGCCGCCCTCATCGCCAGCGGCTCCTCGTACCGCCGGACGAACGCGCCCGGCGAGGACGACCTGATCGGGTCGGGCATCCACTTCTGCGCCACCTGTGATGGGCCGTTCTACAAGGGCGCCAAGGAGCTGGTCGTTCTGGGCGGCGGGAACAGCGGGCTGGAGGAGGGCCTGTTCCTCACCCAGTTCGTGGACAAGGTCACGGTGGTCGAGCGGGGCGACCGGCTGCGCGGAAACAAGCTGTTGCAGGACAAGGTGAACATGCACAAACAGATGGAGGTCCTCCTCAATCGATCGGTGAAGGAGTTCAGGGCGAAGGAGGATGGGAGCGGAAAGCTCGGGTCGATCACGCTGGAGAGCATTCCGGCTGGGACGGTCGAGGAGCTTCACCCGGCGGGCTGCTTCGTGTTCATCGGGCTGGATCCGAACACGGAGTTCATCAAGGGTTCGGTGGACCTGGACGACCGGGGGCTGATCGCCACCGACACGGGCTTCCAGACCAGCATGCCGGGGGTGTTCGCGGCGGGCGACGTGCGGTCCGGGTCCACGAAGCAGCTGGCCTCAGCGGTGGGCGAGGGCGCGGGCGCAGCGATCGCTGTCCGCCAGTACCTCGAGAACAAGGACCGCAACTGATGACGATGCTGGCCGTCACGGTCGGCCCGCCCACACCGAACTCGGGCGCGCTGGAGAAGGTGCCCGAGCCCGATCCGGCCGAGGGCTCGATCCTGTGCGAGACCATCGCGGTTGGCGTTGACGGCACGGACAACGAGATCGTCGAGGGCAAGTACGGCCAGGCCCCTCCGGACAAGGACCGACTGATCCTGGGGCACGAGTCACTGGGACGGGTGATCGACGCGCCGGCCGCGAGCGGGTTCGCCCCGGGCGAGCTGGTGGTGGGCATCGTTCGCCGGCCGGACCCGGAACCGTGCGACAGCTGCGCGGCCGGGGAGTGGGACATGTGCCGAAACGGCATGTACACGGAGCGGGGGATCAAGGGGCGCCACGGATTCTTATCGGAGCGGTTCCGGATCGAGCCGGAGTTCGCCGTGCAGGCCGATCCAGGCCTCGGACGCCTGGCGGTGCTCACCGAGCCGATGTCGGTGGTGGCCAAGGCCTGGGAACACGTCGAGCGGATCGGCCATCGCGCGGTGTGGGAGCCGAGGCGGGCCCTGGTGACTGGGGCCGGCCCGCTGGGGCTCCTGGCCGCCATGCTCGGCCGCCAACGTGGGCTCGACGTGCACGTCCTCGATGTTGTCGATACGGGATCGAAGCCCGTGCTCACCCGAGACCTCGGCGCGACCTACCACGCCGGCTCGTTGGACGACATCGCCGGCCTGTTCGACGTGGTCATGGATTGCACGGGCGTGGGTCCACTCGTGTTCCATACCATCGACCATCTTGGCCCCGATGGCGTGATGTGCCTGACGGGAATCTCGCCGGCCGGGCGCACGCTGCCTCTCGACGTGGACACGCTGAACAAGCGGATGGTGCTGAACAACAACGTGGTGTTCGGGTCGGTGAACGCCAACCGGCGCCACTACGAGCAGGCGGTGGACGCGCTGGCGCGGGCCGACAGCAGGTGGCTGGACCGGTTGGTAACCAGGTGGGTTCCACTCGCCGAATGGATGGAGGCGCTCGAGCGGCGTGACGGGGACGTGAAGACGGTCGTGGAGATTGGCCGGATCTGACGGGGGGCGGGATGGACGAGAAGGAGATCTTCGAGCTGATCGTGAAGGCGGACGAGCGGTTGAAGTACGCCACGCCCGACAAGGCGGAGGCGAGGAAGGCCCAGGCCCGGGACCTGCTGGTACAAGCATTGGAGGAGGCGCGGGCCATCGGGAACGATCAACTCGTGCACCAGGCCGAGACCCGTCTCGCGGATCTCGGCATGCCCCCGGTCGCCGGCGGCGCCGGTGAGCGGGAGGACGCGCCGGCGGTGCACGGTTCCCCGCTCCCCGAGACCCTGCCTAGCTCCGCCGCCGAGAGGCGGCCGACACCGCTCGACCCATATCCTGAGCCGCGGCCGGAGGTGAAGGGCGGCGACGAGAAGTCCTACCCGCCGGAGCTGGGCACCGACGCCATCGCCATCCTGGAAGGCCGCACCTTCATGTTCTCCGACTCCCTCGGGGACGTGCCTGGCGGGTCCATCGGCGGGCTCTTGCACGACGACACGAGGTTCCTGTCGACGTGGGTGCTCACGCTCAACGGAGAGCCACTCTCGCTCCTGAAGTCCCGGGTCGTCGACTACTACTCGGCGGCGTTCTTCCTCACCAACCCGGACACGCCGGACATCCGCGCGAATACCTTGACGGTCCGCCGGTTTCGGTTCGTTGGCGGTGGGCTGCACGAGCAGATCGCCGTCTACAACGCCTCGACCGAGCCGGTTCGATTCGAGCTGCGTCTCCGGGTCGGCGTGGACTTTGCGGACCTGTTCGAGGTCAAGAGCTCGGTTCGCGACAGAAGCAGCAAGATCGACGTCGAGCACGACCCCGACGAGAGCCTCCTGCATTTCCACTACGAGAACGATGGCTACCTCGCCGAGACGAACGTCCAGGTCAGGCAGAGCGGGATCATGACCGGCGGCGTGGACCAGCGCCTGGATCCAACCATCAAGGTCATGCCGGAGTGGATCGAGGAGCGCAAGCCCGGCATCGACGGCAACGACCTGGTGTGGGACGTGGAACTTCCGTCCCGGAGCGCCCTGGGGTTCCTGCTCCGCGTCACGGTTCGGGTGAACGACCAGGTCCTCGAGCCCATGCACGGTGGGTTCGGCGAGGAGCAGGAGTACGCGGAGGGGGCGCTTACCAGCTGGCTGGACGGGGTTCCCCGCTTCGAGTCCGACAGCGCGATCGTCAAGGGCGCATTCGACAAGTCAACCCTGGACCTCGCGGCGATGCGGATCGCCGGCGAGCTCGGTGGTGAGAGCTTCGTCCTGCCGGCCGCGGGACTTCCCTGGTTCATGACTCTGTTTGGCCGCGACACGTTGATCACAGCCCTGCAGACGGTCTGGGTGGGGCCGGAGCTCGCACGAGGAGCCCTCCACCTCCTGGGCGTCCTGCAGGGGACGAAGATCGACGAGTTCAAGGACGAAGAGCCGGGCAAGATCCTCCACGAGGTCCGAAGCGGGGAGCTCACCCTGCTTGGCGAGAAGCCGCACAGCCCGTACTACGGCACGGCCGACGCGACCCCCCTGTACCTCATCCTCATGTCCGAATACTGGCGACACGGCGACGACGACGAGTTCGTCCGAGCTCGGTGGAAGAAGGTCCTCGGAGGATTGGAGTGGATCGACCGGTACGGCGACCGCGATGGCGACGGATACGTCGAGTACGGCACCCGATCCTCGCAGGGGCTGGGTAACCAGTGCTGGAAGGACTCGTGGGACGGTATCCAGTATTCGAACGGCGCCATCCCCTTTCTCCCTATCGCCACGGCCGAGATCCAAGGGTACGTGTACGACGCGAAGGTTCGGGTGGCCGAGATGGCCGAACGGTTGATGGACGACCGGGAGTTGGCGGCGAGCCTTCGCAAGGAAGCCGACGAGCTGTACGAGCGGTTCAACCGCGACTACTGGTCCGGAGAGCGGGGGGGCTACTACATCGTCGGCCTGGACGGCGACAAGAAGCCTATCGACTCGATGACATCCAACATGGGCCACCTGCTGTGGTCGGGGATCGTGCCGGAGGACCGGGCTCAGATCGTGGTGGAGCATCTGATGTCCGATGACATGTTCTCGGGGTGGGGCGTCCGGACGATCTCCAGGCAGGACAAGGGCTTCAACCCGATCGGGTACCACGTGGGGACGATCTGGCCCCACGACAACTCGATCGTGGCCATGGGCCTTGTGCGGTCGGGTTTCCGCAACGAGGCCAACCGGATCGGCCTGTCCCAGCTGGAGGCGGCGTCGTTCAGCGACTTCCGCCTCCCCGAAGCCTTCGCCGGATTCGATCGGAAGATCGGGCGATTCCCTGTCCCGTATCCAACGGCGTGCAGCCCGCAGGCCTGGGCCACCGGGGCTCCGTTCGTGTTCATCAGGAACATGTTGGGACTAGACGTGCACGACGGCGAGGTGCGGATCGACCCCAGGGTCCCCGAGGAGATCGGGCGCATCTACGTGCACGGGATGCACGCGTTCGGGACTCACTGGGACGTCGAGGCCATCGGAACGAACGGCCACGTCCGGCTGACCAGGTAGCAACGGACCAGATCCCGCCGACGGGTACAGCCGTCGACCGGCTAGGGGCGGGCTGCCCCCACGTAGACGTCCCACTCGACCGGCCGCATCTGGACAACCGTGCCGGTGAAGGGCGCATCGATCATGCGGCCCCCGCCGACGTAGAGCCCGACGTGGTGGATGGGCGAGTAGAAGAACACGAGGTCGCCCGGTTGGAGGTCGCTCTGGGCTACATGTGGGAGCACCGCGTATTGCATAGCCGAGGAGTGGGGCAGCGAGACGCCGGCGTGACTCCACGACCACATCGTCAGACCGGAGCAGTCGAACCCCGACTCGGGGCTCGATCCCCCGAACTGGTAGGGCACGCCGATCACCGAGTAGGCCGCATCGATGGCGGCCTGGGCGTTCGCGTCGAGTGCCGGGGGCGGGCCGCCCGGCGGGGGTGAGATCGAGTACGGGCTCGCGCTGGCTGCGGCGGCAGCCTGAGCGGCAAGCGCGTCGTGATACTGCCGGTTCAGGCTCTCGTACAGCGACTTGGCCTGGCCGATCCCCCGTCGGATCACCGATTGCTTCTGCTGGAGCGAAGCGAGGAGTTCCTGCTGCTGGGCGAGCGCGTCCGACAACCTCGCCGCTATCCATGTCGCTTGCTGCTGCGCGGTGGCGGCCCGGTTCGCCAGATCGGTGTCGGCCTGGGCGATCGCCCCCATGAATTCAAGGCGGTCGGAGAATTCGGCGAACGACGAGGCTCCGAGGAGCATCTCGATCTCGGACCCGACTCCCTGGTAGGCCCTGGTGGCCCGCTCGTTCAGATCACCCATCGCCGCCAGCGCCGCTGCGTGTGCCTTGGCGGCCTCGGCCCGGGTCGCCGCCAGGCGGGACTCGATCTCTTGAAGCTTCACCTTCTCTTGGTCGTACTGCTCGACCATGATCCCCAGGCGTTGGTTCAACGCGTCGAGCTTTTCCTTGGCCGACTGCACGTCTTCCTGCGACGGAGCGGCCGACGAGAGGCTTGCCGAAGTGACGGATGCGGAAAGCATGATCAGCAGGGCCAGTGCGCCCCGCGCCAGACGACCTCGGTTCCCGGCTCGCTCTCCCCGCATCAAAAGAGGCTGCTCATGGCAGCCGGGCAAGACCGTATAGGGCCCGGTTGGGGTTCGTCAAACATCTGCGTTGTATCGGCCCGAAACGAGGGGCACCTTGAGCCCGGCCGGGGATCCTCTGCACCGCAAGGGGTTCGGAAGATCCCCGGCCCGAGATTCCGGTCGGGACGGCGGGATTTGAACCCGCGACCTCAGCGTCCCGAACGCTGCGCGCTACCAAACTGCGCCACGTCCCGTGCCAGCCAGTCTATCGGTTGGCCGGCACCCCGAGCGGGTAGGCTTGCCCGAGAGCTGACGAGGAGCGCCGCTGGATGACCGTGCTCGCCTACCTACGTTTCGTTCTGGCCAATGAGGCCGACCGCGACCGGTTCGAGGGCGATCTGGCCGCAGTCCGAGAGTTGGCTCAGACGCAACCCGGGCACCGGTGGAGCGAGGTCGGCCGGGACCCCTGGGACCTGCGGACATACGTCGTGGTTTCCGAATGGGACGAGGTCGAGCAGGTCCGGGCGTTCGAGCATCATCCCGAGCACGAGGTCATCATCCACCGCTGGGAGTCGAGCTACGCCGAGGAGTTCGAGCACCGCCGGTTCGTCCCCTGGATCCGGCCCGCCGTGGAGGAGGCCACCGCGTGAGGATTGCGCTCATCTGCCCGCCATGGGTCGCGGTCCCCCCGAAGGGTTACGGCGGGATCGAGTGGGTCGTGTCCCTGGAGGCCGACGGCCTGGCCGAGGCCGGGCACGACGTCACGCTCTTCGCCACGGGTGACTCCATCACCAAGGCCAGGCTCGAGTACGTCTTCGATGTCGCTCCAGGCTCGAAAGCCATCAACGACGTCACGCTCGACACTACCCACACGCTCTTCTCGTTACGCGATGTCCGTGATCGATTCGAGGTCCTGCACGTGCACTCCCCGTTCTCCGCACTCGCCGCAGCCATCGAGACCGGCGTACCGACCGTCCACACGCTGCACGGGTCCTTCACGCCGGAGATGATCCGACTGTACGACCTAGTCGGCGACCGCGCGTGGTTCGTCGCCATCAGCGAGGCACAGAAGCGGTTCCACGAGTCGCTCCAGTATGGCGGGGTCGTCTACAACGGCATCGACCTGGACTTCTACACGTTCAAACCGCAGAAGGAAGACTTCATCCTGTTCCTGGGTCGTGCGGCGCCGGAGAAGGGATGGCGCCGGGCCATCGAGGCAGCGAAGCTCGCCGGCGAGCACCTCGTGTCCGCAGTGAAGATCGCTCATCCCACCGAACAGGAAGAGTGGGAGAAGAACATCGAGCCGATCCTGCCGAAGGACTGGACGCTGTTGGGTGAGATCTCGCAGGAGGAGAAGGTCGACCTGTTACGGCGGGCCAAGGCTGTGCTGTTCCCCATCGACTGGCCGGAGCCCTTCGGCCTGGTCATGACCGAGGCCATGGCGTGCGGCACGCCGGTCATCGCCACGCCGCGAGGCTCCGTTCCCGAGGTCATCGAGGATGGCGTCACCGGATGGATCGTGAGCGTCGAGAATTACCCACAGGAGGCGGCAGAGAAGCTCAAGCATCTGGACGAGATCGATCCCCAGGCGGGCAGGGAGCGCGTCCAGCGGCTGTTCTCGAAGGAAGCGATGGTGGCCGGGTACGAAGGGGTCTTCGAGCGCGTCGTCGCCGACGGACGCGGTGGGCGGGATGCCTGACCGAGGTACCCGCGTGGAGTCCGACAGCTTAGGGGATATCGAAGTTCCGGCAGACAGGTACTGGGGAGCGCAGACCGAGCGGTCGCTCCGCCACTTCTCGATCGGGGACGACCGGATGCCGGTCGAGATCGTGCGTGCCTTCGGCGTGTTGAAGAAGGCTGCGGCCCTGGTGAACGCGGAGCTCGGACTCCTGCCGAAGGACAAGGCCGACCTCATCGTGCGGGCGGCCGACGAGGTCGTCGAGGGCAGGTTGGACGACCACTTCCCACTGTTCGTGTGGCAGACGGGGTCCGGCACGCATTCGAACATGAACGCGAACGAGGTGATCGGGAACCGGGCCATCGAACTGGCCGGTGGGGAGCTGGGGAGCAAGCGACCGATCCACCCCAACGACGACGTCAACATGTCCCAATCGTCGAACGACACCTTCCCCACCGCCATGCATATCGCGGCGGTCCAGGCGATCGTGCACGAGCTGCTCCCGTCGGTTGGCGCCCTGCGCGACGCCATCCAACGAAAGTCGGAGGAGTTCGCCGGGATCGTCAAGATCGGCCGGACCCACCTGCAGGACGCCGTGCCCCTTACGTTGGGTCAGGAGTTCTCCGGGTACGTCGCGCAACTGGACGCCGACATCGCGCGGATCGAGCAGACACTCCCGGACCTGTACGAGCTGGCAATCGGAGGGACGGCCGTGGGGACCGGGCTGAACGCCCCCCCGGGGTTCGGTCAAGCGGTGGCCGCGAAGATCGCGGAGCTGACCGGGCTTCCGTTCGAAACCGCGGCGAACCCGTTCGCTGCACTCGCCGCAAACGATGCGCTGGTCGCGGCCCACGGTGCGATCCGGACCCTCGCCGTGTCGCTGATGAAGATCGCGAACGACATCAGGTGGCTGGGCTCGGGTCCCCGCTCGGGCCTGGGCGAGCTCTTGCTCCCGGAGAACGAGCCGGGATCCTCGATCATGCCGGGAAAGGTCAACCCCACCCAGTCCGAAGCCTTGGCGATGGTGTCCTGTCAGGTGCTGGGCAACGATGTGGCCATCGCCGTGGCCGGATCGCAGGGCAACTTCGAGCTCAACGTGTTCAAGCCCGTCATCATCCGGAACTTCTTGCACTCGACGCGGATCCTGACGGACGCGTGTACCACGTTCCGGGAGTTCTGCGTCGCGGGGATCCAGCCCAACCGGGAGCGCATCGCCGAGCTCCTCGACCGGTCGCTCATGCTGGTGACGGCCCTCTCGCCGAAGATCGGATACGACAAGGCGGCCGAGATCGCGAAGAAGGCCCACCGTGAGGGAACCACGTTGAAGGATGCGGCGATGGCCCTGGGCTTCCTCACGGAGCAGGAATACGACGAGCTCGTGCGGCCGGAGAAGATGGTCGGTCCGGAGTAGCGGCCCGAGGGACGAGCTCGAGGACGGTAGCTTCGGGCCGGCACAGGAACCGAAACGGCGCGTACTTGCTCGTTCCCAGACCCGGCGAGATGTGCGCGTAGGCGTTCCCCATCCGCACCAACCCCGACGCGATCCGCCTCGGCAGGTGCGAGTTGGTCACCAGGGGCCCGACGAGCGGGAACCGCACCTGGCCCCCGTGCGTGTGGCCGAACACCATCAGGTCGTACCCGAGCGCTGCGAGCTCCGGCGAGGGATCGGGTGAGTGCACGACGGCGAGGCCGAAGGCGCGCGGGTGCTCGCGGGGTGCTACCCGGAGGTCCTGGCGGCGGATGTGCGGGTCGTCCAGGCCGAGCACCTCCATCTCCAGTCCGTCCAGCGATATCGCCCGCCGGGTGTTCCTGAGGTGGACCCAGCCGTCCGCTTCGAGCTGGGCCACCAGGTCGGGAGCACGGCCTCGTTTGGCCCGTCGGTGCCTGCGGCGCTTGCGGAAGAAGTAGTGGAGGTAGTTGTACGGCCGGGGGACGAAATAATCGTTCGATCCCAAGACGAAGAACGAGGCCTGGATCCCTCGGAGGTTCCGAATGGCCTCGACCGCGGCCTCGACTGCTTCGGGCTCGCCCACGACGTCCCCCGTCACGACGCTCAAGTCGCACGCCGGCAACCCCGAGAGGAATCGGCGCATCGACGCCGATCGCCGAGTGAGATGGAGATCGGAGAGGTGCAGAACAGTGAGTGCCCCAACGTGGTCGGTCGGTAGGATGGGGATCCGGCGCCGGACCAACCGATACCATCGCCGCTCGACGAGGATCCCATAGGCCACGCATGCCACGGCGACGGCGGCGACCGCGATGAGCCAGGGGAGCACGGAGGCAGTCTACGGTGGGAGAGTCCACACTCAAGGCCAAGGTTCAGCGCGAGATGCACGAGGCGCTGAAGGCCGGCGACAAGATCCGGTTGGGAGCCCTGCGCATGCTGTCCGCGGCCATCACGAACCGCGAGAAGGAGGTGCGCCGGGAGCTCTCCGACGACGAGGTCAGGGAGGTCGCCGTCCGTGAGGTCAAGCGGCGGACCGAGTCAATCGAGGCCTTCGAGAAGGGAGGCCGGGCCGACCTGGTGCAGAAGGAGACCACCGAACGCGAGGTCCTGAACGCGTACGCCCCGGTGCCACTCTCCGATGCCGAGGTCGACGCCCTGATCGACGAGGCCTTCGCCGCCACCGGGGCCTCAGGGCCGGGGGACGTGGGCAAGGTCATGGGGTTCGTCATGGGCAAGGCGAGGGGGAAGGTGGACGGGACCGCGGTACAGGCGAGGGTCCGGGCTCGCCTGGGAGGCTGAAGCGCTAGAGGCGCCGGTTGGGGCCCATCTTGTGCTGTCCCACCACGATCACCACGGTCGACCCCGACGGCACTCGCTCGCCGACGGCCGGCGACTGGGTGAGGACGATCCCCTCCCGTTTGGGGTCGGTGACGTCCTCGTGCCGCACGGCCGGAACGAGCCCCGAGCCTTCGATCGCCTTCACCGCGTCCTTTTCGGCCATACCGGTCACATCCGGAACGTACACACGCGGGCTGGTCTCTCCGCCGTCCCCCTTATCCTTGCCCTTGCCGTTGCTGACGGTGAGAGTCACGGCGCTCCCCAACGGGGCGGTCGCGCCGCCGGGTGGCGACTGCTCCAGGACGGTGTTCTCCGGCGCCGAGGACTCCACCTTCTTCACCAGCGGCGTGAAGTCGGCGCCCATAAGCGCCTGCTGTGCCTCCGCGGAGCGCAGGCCGACCACGTTCGGGATGGTCCCGCGCACCTGGACGGGAGGGCCGGGGAACCCTTCGACCGGCATCCCGGCCACCGCCTTGACCATGAAGTTGTGCCAGATCGGGGCGGCAACCGTTCCGCCGTACACCGACTGGCCGTAGTACGAGTCCATCGGAACCTGTCCTTGGGGGAATCCCACCCAGACGGCGGTAGCCACCTGCGGCGTGTATCCGGCGAAGTAGACGTTCGTGTAGTCCTGTGCGGTGCCGGTCTTGCCGGCGATGGGCCGTCCGATGTTCGCCGCGGTCCCGGTCCCGCAGCACACCACTCGTTGGAGCATCGCCGTGACCAGGTGGGCGATCTCCGGATCGATGGCCCTCCTGCACTGCGGGTGATGCTGGTACAGCTTCCGCCCACCCGGGAGGACCACGCTGGTGATGGCAAACGGCTGGCAGTGAACGCCGTTGTTGGCCAGGGTCGAATAGCCCGAGGCCATGTCGAGGGTGGATACGTCCATGGTCCCGAGCGTGATGGACGGGACCGCGGACAGCGGCGCGGTGATGCCCATCGTTCGGGCCGCCTCGACGATCGCCTCCGCCCCCACGTCGAGGGCCAGCTGGGCGAAGACGACGTTCACCGAATCCTGCGTGGCCGTCCACAGATCGATATAGCCCCGATCCCCGGCCCCCTCGGCGTTCGACACGCACCCCGTCTTGCTCTCCCAGAGCGGAGAGCAGAATGGTGACTTGGACGAGTAGACCTTGGCCGGCGTGAACCCGTTCTGGAACGCCGCGACCAGCGTGAACGGTTTGAACGCCGAGCCGGTCTGCCGGCGCCCGTGCCACACCAGGTCGAGCTCGTCCCGCCGGTAGTCCTTCCCCGAGAGCATGGTCCTGACGGCGCCGGTCCGCACGTCCACCGAGACGAGCGAGACGTCGGGGCCCGTGGTCTTCTCGATCGCAGGGCTCTCGTTCACCGCCTCCTGGGCATAGCGCTGCCAGTCGGGCCGGAGTGTTGTGTAGATCTTCAGTCCACCCTGGAACAGGGTGTGCTTCCGCTGGTTGTAGGTCTTCCCGAAGGCATCGAACTGGCCTCGGTCGTTGTCGAGGATCGACTGCGTGATGTAGTGCACGAAGAACGGCGGCACAACCTGCACGGTCCGCCCCGCCGTCTGCGCAAGGTCGAGGGGTTCGCTCTTGGCTCGCTCGACCTTGCTCTGGTCGGCCCAACCGAGCTGGGCCATCCGGTCCAGCACCTGGTTCCGCCGGTTCAGAGCCTTCTTGGGGTGAGTCACCGGGTTGTAATCCTCCGGAGCGGAGATGAGCCCGGCCAGCAGGGCGGACTGACCCAGGTTGAGCTTCCCCACCGACACCTGGAAGTAGTACTGAGCGGCCGTGCCGATCCCGTACACGCCATTCCCGAAGTACACCTCGTTCAGGTACATCTCCAGGATCTTGTCCTTGGAATACCGCTGCTCCATCCGGATGGCCAGCGCCGCTTCCTGAAACTTGCGGGCGAACGTCTGCTCGCCGCTGCCGATGACCGCGTTCTTCACGAGCTGCTGCGTGATCGTCGAGCCGCCCTGCATGACCCGACCCGCCACGAGGTTGGCGACCATCGCGCGGAACACGGATGGGACATTGATCGCGCCGTGGGTGTAGAAGCCATCGTCCTCGATGGCCAGCACGGCCTGACGGGTGACCGGCTGGACCTTGCCGAGGCCGACGATCCGCCGGTTCTCGTCGAGGTACAGCGTGGCGAGCACCGAGCCATCTGCGGCATAGATGGTGGAGCGTTCCGGCGGGTGGGGGATCCGGGTGAAGGAGGCGCCCGCGGCCTCGAGCCGGTCGTTCAGTGCCGCCGTCCCCTCATCCAGGGGATCGATCAACAGCAAGAGCATCACCGCCACGACCCCGGCCGCGAGTGCGATCACGAGCGCCAGGGTGACGGCGAGGGCGGTCCGCGGTCGTTCTCTCGGCGGAACCTCCATGAGCGTCGGCCCAGGATACCCCGCCGCCGATACGATGGAGCCCAACCATGCGCCGTCCCGCACTCCCGATCGCGCTCGCCGTCTGTGTCCTCGCCCTGCTCTGGGTGGGAACGGCGTCGGCCCAGGCCCCGACCACGTCGAAGGTCCTCGTTGTGAAGGTCGATGGTTCGATCGACCGAACCGTCGCCGACTACCTCACCGACTCGCTGACCGAGGGTGAACGCACAGGGGCGGCGGTGGTGATCCAGCTCGATTCGGCGGGGACGCTCGATCAGCCGGCCGTCGACCTGGCCGAGCGGTTGTTCCGATCGAGGGTTCCCGTGATCGTGTGGGTTGGGCCCGCTCCGGCCAAGGCCCAGGGGGCCGCGCTCCTGTTCATGTACGCCTCCAGCCTTGCGGCCGTGGCCCCCGGGGTGGGGGTCGGCCCGCTCCAGCCGGTCGATCTGGTCGATGCGACGAACGCGACGCTCCCGAGCGACGCGGCCCTGGAACGGATCGCGTCGGGATGGGCGGAGACCCGCGGAAGGCCGATGCCGGCGTTTCCCTCGTCGGTGGTTCCCGCACAGGAAGCCCTCGACGGTTACCTCGCCCAAGAGGTCGCAACCTCACTGCCCGACCTGCTCTCGACGATCGATGGGTCGACCGTCCAAACGGCCGGCGGCCCTGTGACTCTCCACACGGAGATCGCTCAGAGCCCCACGCAGCAGCCGGTCGAGGTTCGCTTCACCGAGCTCGGTCCGTTCGATCGGGTCCTGCACGCGGTGGCCTCGCCGGCCGCCATCTACCTCCTCCTGGTGCTGGGGCTGGCCGCGCTGGCGTTCGAGCTCACTCAGGCGGGCTTCGGCTTCGCCGGGTTCGCCGGGCTGGGCATGCTGGCGCTAGCGGTCTACGGGCTGACCGTCGTGCCGGCCTCATGGCCGGGCATCGGGCTCTTGGTGGCGGGCGTGGTCCTGCTCTGCGCAGATGTCCTGCTTCATCGGCTCGGTGTCGTGACCGCGGCCGGCGTGGTGGCGTTCCTGGTCGGGTCGTTACTGTCGTTCCGTGGGGTGGCCCCGGCCATCCGGATCTCGCCGTGGCTGATCGGCCTTCTCACCGTGGGGAGCGTTCTCTACTACGGCTTCGCCCTCACCGTGGCCCAGCGGTCCCGGGAGCGGATCGCCTCGACCCAGCGAGGGTTGGTGGGGCTGCTCGGGGAGACGAGGGGCGAGCTGAAGCCGGAGGGCCCCGTCTACGTCAAGGGCACCCTGTGGCGAGGGCGGAGTAACGACGGGCCGATCCCTCCGGGGACCCGGGTCCGCGTCCGGGGGGTGGACGGTCTGGTCCTTCGGGTCGAACCCGACCCCGGAGCGGGCGAGAACCCACCCTCGGACGTTGCCTGACCTCGGCCAAGGCCTCACTCGGGCCTGACTCCTCCCAGGCAGAGGCCGGCCGATTCGTGCGTTTTCCGTGCCTCCTGGACCCCGGGTCAAACGGGGGGAATCCCCCGAGCGTCCAGATACGAAGACTGTAAGTGAGGGGTCCTCGAAGGAGGGATGGGCCGTCTCGACCGACGCCATGGCTGTCGACTGGATGTGGGGCTGGCAGTTCGACGCCGCCTGTCGCGGCGAGGATTCCTCGCTGTTCTTCGCCCCCAACTACTTCGAGAAGCGCGTTCAGAAAGACGGGCGGGAGGCCAAGGCAAAGGCCCTGTGTGCCCGGTGCCCCGTCCGCGAGCAGTGCCTGGAATACGCCCTCCAGATCCGCGAGAGCCACGGCATCTGGGGTGGGCTGAACGAGCTGGAGCGACGGCAGCTCCTCCGGGAGCGGGCCCTTCGGGCCGGCTGATCCGCTCGACGTCGATAACACCACGCCTCTCCGGCGGCCCTCTGTCACAATCGCGACCATGGGCATCGAGGACCTGCTCGCCCCCCTGGGGCTACAGCTGCCGCCGGTCCAGACCCCCGTGGCCTCGTACATCCCCGTGCGGATGATCGGGGAGCTGGCCTACGTGTCCGCGCAGATCCCCATGGTGGACGGAAAGATCCTGCACCCCGGCCATCTGGGTGACCGGGTCACCCTGGAGCAAGGGCAGGAGGCGACCCGGCAATGCGCCCTCCAGGCGCTGTCCGCGTTGAAGGAGGCCCTGGGTTCGCTCGACCGGGTGCGCGGGATCATCCAGGTCATGGTGTTCGTGGCATCGGCGCCGGGTTTCACCGACCAGCCGAAAGTTGCAAACGGAGCGAGCGACCTGCTGGTCCAGGTGTTCGGCGAGACCGGCAAGCACGCCCGGGCCGCCGTCGGTGTGGCCGAGCTCCCGCTCGGAGCCCCCGTCGAGGTGGCCGTCCTGGCGAAAGTGGACTAGGCGGGGGGAGCCCGGGGGAACCGGAGGTCCCCGCGCCGAACGGTGACCTTCGCCTGATCGAGGTGCTCGAGGAGGGGCAACGCGTACTTGCGCGAGGTCCCCATGGCTTCTCGAAAGGCACTCACGGTCATGCCCTCTTTCCCCGAACCTCGGACCAGGACCTCCGCCCGAGCCACGAGCCCGGGGGTCATCACGAGGTCGCGGGACAGCCGGACGAGCATCCCGGCCCTGACGGCCGCGTCGATCACTTCCGGGGCGAACCCGGCGGAGGCAAGCTCCTGGACGGTCGGAGGCGTCGGTTCCGCATCGGCAACGGCTCGGACCAGCCGGCCGGCTTCCTCCTCGCGTCCGGCCAGGGATGCGGAGTGGGATGCCAGGCGAACGGTCGAGCCTTCTCGGACGACACGTCCGGACTCGGAGAGGGCGCTCAGGACGGCGTCGGCCAGGGAACCATTCCCGGGCGCCCCCGTCTCCTCGAGGCTTCGAACGACGAGGGCGCGTGCGTGCGCGAGCTCGAGGCCCTGGTCGAGGGGGTGGTCCTGGTGGAACGCGGCCAGCGCGGCCTCGAGCGCCCCGCTCACCTCGTCGACCACACCCTTCGCCACCCACCAGGCTCCCGCCCGCTCAGCTCCGTCGATCCCCAAGGGCTGGGTCCCGGTGAGGATGATCAGGTCGGAGGCCCGGACCGCTCCAGCCTCGGAGACGACGAGGGGGGGCAGATCTCCCCGCGCAGCGCGCTCGCGCCCGCCGAGTCGGAGAGGGGCCGCACGGCCGGGGCGGATGGGGGGGTCCACGTCGAGCACGACGCCGCCGGCCACCGTCTCGCGCCTTCCAGCGTCTCGGACCACGAACCTGTCGTGCACGTCCAGAACCAGCGGATCGGACACGCGGATGCGGGCGAAGCATCCCTCCGGGTCCGTGAGGTCCCCCGTTTCGTACAACCGGATCCGGGCCCCTTGCTCGGCCGAGCCCGCATACACCTTGTAGGCCCCGCGACTGGTGAGCGGATGGGCGAGCCCGCGTACCGGCCGGAGGCGGACCTCGAACGTCCGGGTCGGCCGCCACTCCCCCGGGCGGACCAGGATGTCCCCACGGCCCAGCCCCTCCCGGTCCA
>Ga0222623_10000083_pt1 | contig 22933 bp, 16 predicted proteins | sample PLMtaG_FD_177336 | JGI IMG/M metagenome (GOLD analysis project Ga0222623, IMG submission 177336) | Groundwater sediment microbial communities from an aquifer in East River, Colorado, USA - PLM2_30_coex | ecosystem: Environmental > Terrestrial > Soil > Riparian zone | place: USA: East River...
CAGGGCAGGAGTGCTGTCGTCATTTTTGACGACAGCCCGTCGTCAATTCGTGCGGCGGCCCTGTTGCTGCTGCTGCATCTGGACGATCGCGACCGGCAAACCCCCGATGGAGCTGCCGTCGACCTCGAGGTCGAACTTGTGCGTCCCGTAGCTCGTGAAGCTCATGTTGTTCAGCTCGACGATCACGTTCACGTCCTGGCCGGCTACGGCGTGGACGGAGATCTCGGGTGGATTCGGCATGGCCTGCTGCCCGTCCGGCCGCAGGAGTCGGACCTTCACGGTGTGCGCGCCGACCTCGAGGCCGAGGATCGCCACGACGAACATCCGCGGGTGCTGCGCCGGCAGCCCGCTCACGGAGATGTTGCGGAAGATCCCCATGAGGCTGACCTTGCCGTCCTGACCGACGAGCGCGTGGTCGCACAGGGCCGCGAGACGGATCTCCGCAGTCATGACCGCGGCTTCGTGACGAAGTTCACGAGACGGTCGGGCACGAAGATCGTCCGATCCGGTTTACGGCCGTCCAATGCCGCCTTCACCTTCGGACTGGCCAACGCGAGCTTTTCGGCGGCCTTCTGTGAGATGCCCGCCGCCGCGGTGATGCGTTCACGGACCTTCCCATCGATCTGAACGACCAGTGTGACGTCCTTCGCGGCCGCCATCGCCGGGTCGAACGCCGGCCAGCTCTGCCGGTGCACGGAGCCACGACCGCCGCGGCGCTCCCACAGCTCCTCGGTCATGTACGGAGCGAACGGGGCGAGGAGCAGCAACAGGGTCGACACACCTTCGTCGCGGCTCGGACCCGTCGCGTGCTGTAGCGCGTTCGAGAGCTCCATCATCGCGGCGACCGCCGTGTTGAAGGAATAGGTCTGCAGATCCTCGGTGACCTTCGCGATCGTGCGGTGCACGGCACGGTCGATGTCCGCGTCTCGCGGACCAGGAGGCAAGGCCTCGGCTTGAGCCATCTCCCACACCCGTCGCAAGAACCGATGGACGCCCTCGATGCCGGACGCATCCCAGTCGGCTCCGTCAACCCAGGGACCCATGAACATCATGAAGAGCCGCAGGGTGTCGGCGCCGTATTTCTCCACGTACGCATCGGGCGTCTGCACGTTCCCGCGCGACTTCGACATCTTCCGTCCCTTGAACACGATCGTGCCCTGGTAGCGGAAACGCAGCGCGGGCTCGTCGAACCAGACCTCCCCCAGGTCGCGTAGCGCCTTCGCCATGAAGCGCATGTACAGAAGGTGCAGGATCGCGTGCTCGACGCCGCCGGTGTATTGCTGCACCGGCAGCCACTTCTTTCCGAGCTCCTTGTTCATGAACGACTTGTCGTACTTGGGATCGACGTAGCGGTACATGTACCAGGACGAATCGACGAACGTGTCCATCGTGTCGGTATCGCGTCGCGCCGGTCCTCCGCACTTGGGGCACGTGGTGTTGACGAACGACGCGACGTGCGATAGCGGCGAACCGCCTCGTCCGGTGAACTCGACATCGCGTGGCAGCACGACCGGGAGCTGGTCGTAGGGCACCGGCACCGCGCCACAACGCTCGCAGTGCACGATCGGGATCGGTGTGCCCCAATAGCGCTGGCGCGAGATGAGCCAGTCGCGCAGGCGATATATGACCGAGGGGCCGCCGATGCCGCGCTTCTTCGCTTCCTCCGCGACCGCCTTCTTGCCTTCCTCGCTGCGTTTGCCGGTGAAGGGGCCGCTCCGGACCATGGTCCCCTCCCCCACATGAGGGGCGTCCAGCCGTACGTGCTCCTTCCCATCCGGTGAGATCACTTCCCGAATCTCGAGGCCGTACTTCTTCGCGAACGCGAAGTCGCGCTCGTCGTGGCCGGGGACGGCCATGATCGCGCCGGTCCCGTAGGTCGCGAGAACGTAGTCGGCGATCCAGATCGGGATCCGCTCGCCGGTGAAGACGTTGCGCGCGAATGCGCCCGTGTCCACGCCGGTCTTCGCGCGCTCGGCGGATGTCCGCTCAATCTCGGCCATGTTGCGCGCGGTCTCCACATAGCGCTCGACCTCGGCGCGGTTAGCCGGCGCGGTGATCTTCGCGACGAGCGGGTGCTCAGGCGCGAGGACCATGAAGGTCGCGCCGTAGATCGTGTCGGGACGGGTCGTGAAGAAACGGATCTCCTCACCGGCGTGGCCTTCGACCGGGAACGCGAGCTCCGCACCCTCCGAGCGGCCGATCCAGTTCGTCTGCAGCACACGGACGCGGTCGGGCCAGTCCAGGCCCTCAAACTTCAGCAGCTCGTCCGCGTATTGCGTGATCCGGTAGAACCACTGCGTCATCTGCCGCTTCACGACGACCGTGTCGCAGCGCTCGCATCGTCCGTTGATGACCTGCTCGTTCGCCAGCACCGTTTCGTCGCGCGGGCACCAGTTGACCGGCGCGTCCGCACGGTAAGCCAGACCTTTTTCGAACAGTTTCAGGAACATCCACTGGTTCCAGCGGTAGTACTCGGGGTAGCACGTGACGACTTCGCGGCGCCAATCGATCGCGGCGCCCATGCGGTTGAACTGTTCGCGCATGTGCGCCATGTTTTGTTCGGTCCAGACCGCCGGGTGAATGCCCCGATCGATCGCCGCGTTCTCGGCGTTGATGCCGAACGCGTCGAAGCCCATCGGGAAGAGCACGTTGTGACCGCGCATCCGCAGGAAACGTGCGGCGGCATCGGGCGGCGCGAATGCGTACCAGTGACCGACGTGGATCTCGCCCGACGGGTACGGGAACATGGTCAGGAAGTAGAAGTTCGGCTTGTCGGAGGTGTCCGGCGTGTTGTGGAGGCCGGACGAGGCCCAGCGCTCGCGCCACTTCTCTTCGATGGCGACGGGCGTGTAGCGATCGGTTTTCTTTTCGACTTCGCTCATCATTTCGACCTCCTTCCAGGAATACAAAAAGGCCTTTCGTCAGGGGACGAAAGACCTCCGTGGTACCACCCCATTTGAGAGCATCTGTTCCGTCCGCGGGTTGGCTAGCTTGTATTGCCGCTTCGCGGCATACCAGCGTCGCTCGCCCTCACCGGTGCGCAAGCGCCCCGTCTCGTTCTCGCTAGCTGGTGGAGCTGGCGGGATTCGAACCCGCGACCCCCACACTGCCAGTGTGATGCGCTCCCACTGCGCCACAGCCCCGATGCTCTCCGCTCGAGCACGTTGATAACGGGCGTGACCCCGGCGGGAGTTAGCGCCTAGACGTTTCGCTCCCGCGGCTCCCGGGCGAGTTCCGCGCTCCCGCGACGCCGGCTCGCACCTGCCGCCGGCTCTCTTCGTCGAGAGGATGCGCGTAGTGCTCCCGTTCGTGGCCGTTCGCCGAAAAGTATACGGGGACTATGGGCCCTCGGGCTCGCGGCGCATCGAGATCGATTGCAGGACACCGAGGGCGAAGCAGATCGAAACGAGCGAGCTGCCCCCGTGCGAGATGAACGGAAGCGGGATGCCGGTCACCGGCATGAGCGAGATGGCCATGCCGACGTTCACCATGATCTGGAAGAGGAGCATCGTCGCGATCCCCCCACCTATCAACATCCCGAAGGGATCCTTCGCGCGGAGCGCCACGCGCAGAGCGGCGACGAGCAGCACGATGTAGAGCGCGAACAGGATCACGGCGCCGGCGAAGCCCAGGTCCTCCGCGAGCCCGGAGAACACGAAGTCCGACTCCGCGATCGGCAAGTATCCAAGCGGCGATTGGGTGCCCGCGGTGAGCCCCTTCCCCGTCGCGCCGCCCGAGCCGACGGCGATGAGCGACTGGATGATGTTCCAGCCGGCCCCCTGCGGATCCGAGTACGGATCGAGGAACGCCGAGAGTCGCGCTCGCTGGTAATCCTTGAGCAGGGACCAGACAACGGGGAACGACGCGGCCGCGATCGCGACGAGCGCGACGAGCTGCCAGATCCGCGCACCGGCGAGGAACGAGATGCCGAAGAAGATCGCGATGAACACGAGGCTGGTCCCGAGGTCGGGCTGCCGGTAGACGAGGAGCACCGCGGGCGCGAGCAACCCGAGCCCGAGCAGCATGGTCAGCGGAGACCCGATGGAGTCGCGACGGTCGGCGAAGAACTTCGCGAGCACGATGATCATCAGGACCTTCGCGACCTCGCTGAACTGGAAGGAAAGGCCGGCGATGTTGACTGACCGTTGCGCCCCGAGGCTCGACGTGCCGACCGCCAGTACGACCGAAAGCAGTCCCAGGGTGAACACGTAGAGAAGGGGCGCAAACGCTCCGAGCCATGCGTAGTCGAAGAGCGCGACCGCGGCCATCGCCGCCATCCCGATCGCCGCCCAGATCGCGCCGCGAATGACGAACTGCATCGGATCGCCAGTGAACGTGCGCGTCTCCGCGGTCGTCGAGTAGGTCATGACGAGCCCATAGCCGATGAGGAGCAGCGTCACGATGAGCAGCATCGGATCGAGCTGCGTCCACCGTCGCGGTGCCGGTCGGTCGTGCAGCGGCGTGGCCGGACGCGACAACGTCATCGGTCGGACGCTCACTTATTTGCCCCGAGGTACTGCTCGAGGATCCGCTGCGTCATACCGACGGCCGGGTTCAGGCAGAGCTCGCAGAGCGACTTCGACGAGTCGTACGTGAAGATGACCATCGCGATCTGCGCTGTCGGGTCGGTGTTGTCGGCCTGCGGAACGAAGGACACGAACCAGTTGTGGAAACCAAGCTTGTTGCGGCCCGCGCTGTCCTTGCCGGCCGATGCGCCGAATTCTGCCGTGCCCGTCTTGCCGGCGATGGGGAGCTTGAGATTCGGCATGTACGCGTGGCCGATCGTCACGACGCGACGCGCGGACTCGCGCAGCAGCCGGAGGTTCTCCTGGGTCATGTCGAGCTTCTGCGACTTCCACTCGGGAATCGGCACGGTGTTCCCGGCCGCGTCCGTCACCTGCTTCAGAAGGTGCGGCTGCCACAACGTGCCGCCATTGGCGACGGCGGCGTACGCGTTCAGGAGCTGAAGTGGTGTGACGGCAACAAAGCCCTGACCGATCGCTTCCTGGTAGGTATTGCCGATCGTCCACGGTTCGTCGAAGGTCGCGAGCTTCCACTGCGGGTCCGGCATGATCCCGCCGTTCTCATTCGGCAGGTCGATCCCGCTCGGCGAGCCGAAGCCCAGCATGCGGGCGTACTTCGCGATCGCGTCCGGCCCGACGCCGCGAACGTTCGGGGCGAACTGCGTCCCGCCGGCCAGCGTGTAGAAGTAGATGTCGCTGGAATGGGCGAACCCCGTCACGAAGTTGAGGGACCCGTGCTGGCGCCAGTCGTAGAACGTCGTGCCGCTTACGCTGAACGAGCTCGCCGAGACGTTCACGACGGTGTCCCGCGTCGCGGTGCCCTCTGACAGCGCCGAGAGACCGGTGACCATCTTGAAGGTCGAGCCCGCCGGGTATCGGTCGCCGATCGCCTTGTTCACGAGCGGGTGCCGGTCGTCCGCGTTCAGTGCGTCGAGCTCCGCCGTCGTGATCCCGCGAGCGAACATGTTGTTGTCGTAGCCCGGGATGGAGACCATCGCGAGGATCTCGCCGTTTTGGGGATTCATCGCGACGCCGACGGCTTGCGTGAATCTGTCTTCGTCGACGCCCTTCCGGAGCTCGGCGTCGAGAAGCTTCTGGAGACGGTCGTCGATCGTGAGCGCGACCGTGTTGCCGACTGTCGGTCGCTGCAGCGCGAGCGTCTTGATCTCGCGCTGCGCAGCGTCGCGCTCGATCTCGCGCCACCCGTATGCCCCGCGGAGGTACCGCTCGTACACGTCCTCGATGCCGGTCCGTCCGAGGTCGTCGGTGGCCAGGTAGCCGCTGTCCTTGAGCGTCAGGAGCTCCTGCTCCGTGATCGGGCCCGTGTACCCCATCACCGGCGCGTACAGCGTGCTGTCAACGTAGAAGCGGATGCTCTCGGGGTCGACGCGCACGCCGGGGAAGAGCTCGGCTCGCTCGGTCACGGCGACCGCGATCTCGCGCGGCACGGGCGTCTTCGAGATGCGGACCGGCTCGTATGGATTGCGGATCCGCTGCGTACGGATGGCGTCGCCGACCGACTCGCTCGAGACGTCGAGGAGAGCCCCGAGCCGCAGCGAGAGCTCCTCTTCCCTGATCCGTGGCAGGTCGACCGGGATTACGTTCACGGCGAAACCGGGGATGTTGCGCGCGAGCACGTATCCCGCCCGGTCGACGACGCCGCCGCGCTCGGCGGGCACCGGCAGCCGGACGATCCGATTTTGCTCGGAGAGCTCGTGGTAGTAGTCGCCACGAACGATCTCAAGGTCGTAGAGGCGCGCCGTCAGCGTCGAGAAGATGACGAAGATCGCGACCCCGAAGGCGATGAAGCGTCGCACCGGGACGAACGAGCGGTCGCCTTGTCTCACCAGACTCCTAACGCCCCCTGCTTCTCGGTGGCGCGGCGCACAAGTCGCGCAATGGGATAGATCGCGAGGCCTAGCAAGCCCGTGTAGACGGCGCTGGCGACGGTCGCACCAGCGGCGAGCGGTAACGACGCGACACCACCTCCGGTGACCGCGAGGACGCCGATGTAGATGAAGCCGGCAGCGAGCGCCGCGAGCCCGACGAGCACCGCGCCGGCGACGATGGGCGTTGGGCGACTCTGCCCGGCGTCACGAAGGCCCACGGCCGCGACCGGGGGCAGCGACGCCAGCGCGAAGGCGCCGAGGGGCCCGGCGGATATGAGGTCCGACGCGAGCCCACCGAGGAACGCCCACCAGACCCCCTCGCGCGCGCCGGCCGCGATGGACCACGAGGCCGCGACCAATATCGGTAGCGAAGGTCGGGCGCCGCCGACCGCGATGAGTGGCGCGACGGTCCCCTGCAGGAGAGCCGCAGTCAGCGGGATCAGGATGCCGAGCACAAAGCGCATCGTTCCCCCTTCGCGGGACCAGACAGCGGTGGACATTCCTTCGTTCGGCTCTCCGCTCAGGAGTGCGCGCGCCGACCGACGGCGCGCGTCGCCGCCGGGGGCGCAGGATGCGGAACCTCGAGCTCTTGCTCGAGCTGCGGGAAGGGATCCTCGTCCCGAAGCTTCGCGCCCACGTAGATGAGGACCAGACGAAGGGTCGCTGCCACCGGCACAGCGACAAGAACACCGAGCAGGCCGTACAGGGCGCCCCCGGTGAGCAGCGAAAAGATCACGACGGCCGGGTGAAGCTTCACGATCCGGCCGATTACGAGCGGGATCACGAAGTAGTCCTCGGCGTGGCGGAGCACGGTGTACATCACGGCGACGATGGCCACGTACCAGATCTGCGAGAGACCCCACGGCGCGGGATGCCCAAGCGCGACCAGGCAGGCGATGGCGCCGGCGGTGATCGGCCCAACGATCGGGATCACCTCGAGCACGCCGGTCATGACCGCGAGAAGCAAGACGAACGGCACCTGCAGGATTGAGAGGCCGATGAACGTCGCCGTCGACATGACGCCGATGAGGAAGATCTGACCGCGGACGTAACGGCCGAGCAGCGCGTTCACCTGCGCGAACAGCGGAATCAGCTCGTTGCGTTGGCTCGCGGGAAGAATGCGCCGGAACCACTGAAAAAGACGCGGCGCGTCGCGCAAAAGGAAGAACGTCGCGATAAGGAAGACCAGGAGTTCAAGGAGAAAGTGCCCGATGCCGACGATGAATGGCACCGCGCCGCGAGCGACCATCTGCGTGAAGTCGCCGATCCCGGCGAGGCTGACGATCACAGCATCGAGATCTTCGAGTCCGACCTGATCGGCGGTCTCAGCGAGCGTGTTCTGGGCATTCGCGACGAGCGTCGGAAGCGTGCGTTGCAGATCGCGGACTTGGTCGAGCGCGAGCGGGACCAGGAGTCGTCCGCCACCAATTATGGCTGCGACCAGGCCAAGGAAGACGACCGCCGCCGCCGCGGTCCGCGGGAGAGAGAGACGGCGCTCGAGGACTCCGACCACCGGGAGCAACACAAATGCCAACACGCCGGCCCAGACGAACGGACGCACGATGTCCCCGGCGCGATAGACGATGTACAGCGCGGCGACCGTGAAAAGGGCGACCACAACGCGCTTGGTTGTGCTGCTCCAACGGGCTCCCATTCCTGTACCGGGATTATCAGGCCGCCGCAGCGCTCAATGGGGTCCGATCGGTCGCTACCTCGCTGTCAGAAATGGTTGCAGCAGCCCATGGTCAAGGAGGTGGCGAAACACGAACGGCGGGTGGTCGTCAGGGCCAGCGTCGGCTAGAATGAGAGGCACGAAACACTCCTCTCCTGCCCCCAGTTTTACCCCGATTTCGGCCAGTGTTTCACGTGTGACAGGGTGGCCGAATTGACGATTCTCGTGGTGAGCAATCAGAAGGGCGGAGTGGGAAAGACAACAACCGCCATAAGCGTCGGCGCAGCGCTTGTCGAGCAAGGTGAACGGGTTCTGATTGTCGACCTGGATCCCCAAGCGAACGCGACCAGCGGCCTCGGAATCAGCAAGGCCCCGCCGAATCCTATTTACGGTCTCATCCTGAAGGAGCTACCAATCGACGACTCAATCGTCCCGACGTCCGTTCCTGGCCTCGACATCATCCCTTCCGGTCCAGACATGGCCGGTGCCGAGGTCGAACTCGTCCCGCTTCTTGCTCGCGAGTACCGGCTGCGGCAGGCTCTTCGGTCGACGCAGAAGTACGACACCGTGCTCGTGGACTGCCCGCCGTCGCTCGGGCTGCTCACGATTAACGCCCTGACGGCAGGCGACGCCGTCGTCATCCCGGTCCAATGCGAGTACTACGCGCTGGAAGGGCTCGCCCAACTCCTCTCGACCATCGACGCGGTCCGGATGAGGTTGAACGACCAACTCGAGGTCCTCGCAATCGTCCTAACCATGGAGGACCGTCGGAACCGGCTCTCGCTCCAGGTCATCGACGAAGTACGACGGCACTTCCCGAACCTGGTTGCCGACGCGCGGATTCCGCGCGCGGTGCGCCTTGCCGAGGCCCCCAGCCACGGACTTCCGATCTCGGTCTACGACCGTCGGTCCGCCGCCGCACAGGCCTACGACGATCTCGCGCGCGAGCTCTCGGCACGTCTCAGGGCCCGCGCCCCAATCGCTCTCGGCGGAGCGATCGCCTGATGGCGCGAAGCGGCTTGGGCCGCGGCCTCGACGTCCTGCTCGGGCAGTCTGGCTCCGGCGTCAGAGCCGCGCCCGAACGCCCGACGACCAACGAGATTCCACTCGAGCTCGTCCGACCCAATCGGCACCAACCACGCACGGCTTTCGATCCTGAGAGCCTTTCCGAGCTCGCTGCGTCGATCTCGCGGCACGGCGTCCTGCAACCGATAGTGGTATCAGTGGATGGCGACGGCTACGAGCTCGTCGCAGGGCACCGACGCGTCCTCGCGGCGCGGCTCGCCGGCCGGACGACCATCCCGGCTGTCGTCCGCGACGAGGTGGGAGACCGACTGGAGCTCGCGCTCATTGAGAACCTGCAGCGGTCCGATCTCAACGCGATCGAGACGGCGCGCGCGTACAAGCTCTTGATGGAAACGTACGACCTCACGCAGGAGCAGCTCGCCGAGCGGCTCGGAAAGTCCCGGTCGTCTGTCGCCAACATGCTGCGGGCCCTGACCGCGCCCCAAGCTCTTCAGGACGCCGTGATCGAGGGGAAGATCGGTGAGGGCCATCTTCGGGCCCTGCTACCGCTACCTCTTTCGGATGCACTGCAGGCGCTCGCGGCCGTGATCGCCAAAGGCCTGTCCGTCCGCGAGGCTGAGGCTCTCGCCCGAAAGATGGTGCATCCGACACGTCGCGGACGGGCGCGGCCGCGGCTCCGCGGCGGCGATCCCGATCTCGCTCAGGTGACGACCGAGCTGCGCGCGGCGCTTGGTACGAAGGTCGAGATCCTTCGCGGTCGGAGAGGCGGCCGCATCGCGATCCAGTTTTACTCCGACGAGGACTTCGAGCGCCTCTTCGAAATCCTCATCCGGGCAGGAAAAGCCTGATGGCCGTAAGGAAAGACGCACCCGACGACCGCAAGCGCAGGCCCGCCACCGCTCCTTCGTATAGCGCGAAGGACATCCAGGTCCTCGAGGGCCTCGAGGCGGTTCGTCGCCGTCCCGGTATGTACATCGGTACGACGGACGTGCGTGGCCTTCATCACCTCGTCCGCGAGGTCCTCGACAACTCCATCGACGAGGCGATGAACGGAACGTGCGATCGGATCGACCTTTGGATCCACAAATCGAACGAGATCACCGTCGCCGATAACGGCCGCGGCATCCCAGCGGGCCCGCACCCGACGCAGAAGGATGCCAAGGGCAAGCCCATGGATGCGCTGCAGGTCGTCATGACCATCCTCCACGCTGGCGGCAAGTTCGGCGGCGCCGGCTACAAGGTCACCGGCGGACTCCATGGGGTAGGGGTTTCGGTGGTGAACGCCCTCGCGTCCGAAATGGTCGTGGAGGTGCACCGCGACGGAAAAATCTTCAGCCAGTCCTACGAGCGGGGGAAGCCAACGAGCGCCGTCCGCACCATCACCAAACCGCAGCTCCCGCTGCCGCCGTCGTTGCCCTGGCGGCAGTCCGGCCGGGTCACCGGGACGGTCACACGCTTCGCGCCGGACAAGGAAATGTTCCCGGTCATCGAGTGGGACACGACGATCATCACGCAGTGGCTGCGCGAAACGGCCTACCTAAACAAGCGTCTTTGGCTGTCTTTGCACGACGAGCGCACCGGCGCCGAAGAGAACTACTACTTCGACGGTGGCGTGATTAGTTTCGTTCGCCACCTAAATCGGGCGCACGAGAACCTGCATCCGAAACCCATCTATGTCGAGCGCACCTTCGAGAACAACACGATCGCGGAGGTCGCGCTCCAGTACAACGACACGTTTGCCGAAAAGGTCTATACGTTCGCCAACAACATCAACACGATCGACGGGGGCGCGCACCTCACCGGCTTCCGCACCGCGCTGACCCGAACGATCAACGCTTACGCGCGAAAGAGCGGCGCGTTGAAGGACTCGGACCCGAACCTGACTTCGGACGATGTGCGCGAGGGTCTTACCGCCGTGATCAGCGTCAAGATCCGCGAGCCGCAGTTCGAAGGTCAAACGAAAACGCGGCTCGGCAATGCCGAGGTCGCCGGCCAGGTCGCGACCGCGGTCAACGACGCGCTCGGCCAGTACCTCGAGGAAAACCCCTCGGACGCGCGACGCATCGTCGAGAAGTGCCTTACCGCGTTCCGCGCACGAGAGGCAGCGCGCAAAGCTCGCGACCTCGTTCAACGCAAGGGCGCCCTCGACGGATTCTCTTTGCCGGGCAAACTCGCCGACTGCTCGGAGCGCGACCCCGAGAAGAGCGAGCTGATCATCGTCGAGGGCATCTCCGCGGGCGGCAGCGCCAAAGGCGGCCGAGACCGGCGCTTCCAGGCGATCCTGCCGCTGCGCGGCAAGATCCTCAACGTCGAGAAGGCGCGCGCCGACAAGATGCTCGGGAACGAGGAGATCAAGGCGCTCATCACCGCGCTCGGCACCGGGATAGGGGACTACTTCGACCTCAAGAAGCTCCGCTACGGCCGGACGATCCTCCTCGCTGACGCCGACGTCGACGGGTCGCACATTCGGACACTTCTCTTGACCCTGCTGTATCGACACTTCAGGCCGCTCGTGGAAGACGGCCGCATCTACATCGGCCAGCCGCCTCTGTACCGGCTGCAGCTCGGCAAAGAGGTTCGCTGGGCGTACTCGGACAACGAGCGCGACAAGGCGATCAAGGAGCTGAAGACCAACGCGAAGACCAAGCGGGATGATCGAAAAAAGGCCGCCGGCGAGAAGGCCGCCGCCGATGGAGACAAGGCGACCGCTCGCACCCGTCGCCGTGCCGCCGAGGAGGCCGAGGAGCAGGCCGAGGTCGTCTCCACGAATACCGACGAGGGCACCGACGATGGAAAGGGCGGGCGCGAGCCCGCGATCGCCCGGTATAAGGGACTCGGCGAAATGAACGCGGCGCAGCTCTGGGACACGACGCTCAATCCAGCGACTCGGACGCTTCGGCGCGTCACGCTCGAGGATGCAGAGCAAGCGGACCTCGTGTTCGACGAGCTCATGGGCAACGAGGTCGAGGGTCGAAAGAAGTGGATCATGGCGAACGCGAACAAGGCGGCCCTCGACATCTGATGGCAACGCTTTCCGAGCTCGGCGTCGATTTCCAGCACTGGTGCTTCGCGTGCGGGCAGCTCAACCCGGGCGGGCTGCATCTCGAGTTCGAGGTGTCCCGCGATCGTGCTGAAGCGCGGTACACCGCGCTCCAGCGCCACCAGGGTTACGACGGTCTGCTTCACGGTGGCGTGGTGACCGCACTCCTCGACGAGGCCATGGGCTGGGCGATCTTCCATCAGGGCATCTGGGGCGTGACCGCCAAAATCAACGTCACCTTCCGGCAGCCGGTCGCTATCGGTGAGGAGCTGCGAGTCGTCGGCGAGATCGCGCGCGACCGGGGGCGCCTCATCGAGACGCACGGCACTGTCGAACGCGCCGGCGACGGCGCGGTCTTGGCCGAGGCCGAGGCCACCTTTCTGCGGATGCCCGAGGGCCGCCGCCGCGAGCTAGAACGACGCTATGCAGGGGTGGACGACGCGTTCGCACGCGTACGCGCTGCGGTCGAGCATGAAGAGCGCGCCGCTGAGCACGGGCGGACCTAGATGGGTGAGCACATAACGTGATCGAAGAACCAACGAACGAGCGCGTGATCCGCGTCGAGCTCGAGCACGAGATGCGCCAGGCCTATCTCGACTACTCGATGAGCGTGATCGTCGCTCGCGCACTTCCCGATGTTCGCGATGGCCTCAAGCCCGTTCAGCGCCGGATCCTCTACACGATGCTCGAGGAGGGCCTGCGCAACGACCGGCCGTTCCGCAAGTCGGCGAATGTCGTCGGCGTCGTGATGGCCAAGTACCACCCGCACGGCGACGTTCCGATCTACGACGCCCTCGTCCGTCTCGCTCAGGACTTCGCCGCGCGATACCCGCTGGTGCAGGGGCAGGGCAACTTCGGCTGCTTCACCGGCGAGACGAAGGTCGAGCTCTACAACGGCGACCAGAAGCCATTCACCGAGCTCGTCGAGATGGCGCACAAGGGTCTTCGGGCGGAGATCTTCACGGTCGATCCGCACCGGAACGTGCGTATCAAGCCGCTGCGTGCGCCGCGTCTCGTGCGCCGCAATGACCCCGTCGTGAAGGTCACCCTCGAGTCGGGCGCGGAGATCGTCTGCACACCCGACCACCGGTTCATGCTGCGCGACGGGACGTACCGCGAGGCGCAGCAGCTCAAGGCGAAGGACCAGCTCATGCCCTTCTCGAGGAGCGCGATCCCCGAGCGCCTGCACCGCACCGGTGCCTTCCCGATCCCGGCGAGCCTCACCCAGAAGGTGAGCAAGGTCGAGCCCGCGGGCCGCGCGGACGTCTACGACCTCACGGTCGACCTCACCCAGAACTTCGCCCTCGCCGCCGGCGTGTTCGTCCACAACTCGATCGACGACGACCCGCCCGCGCACATGCGCTACACCGAGGCCCGCCTCGCTGCGATCTCGACCGAGATGCTCGCCGACATCGAGAAGGAAACGGTCGACTGGATGCCGAACTACGACAACCGGCATCAGCAGCCCACCGTTCTCCCGGCGCGGATTCCAAATCTCATCGTGAACGGCTCCGCCGGCATCGCCGTGGGCATGGCGACCAACATCCCGCCGCACAATCTCCGCGAGATCGTTGCCGCGACCAAGCGTCTCATCGACGACCCCGAGCTGACCACCGACGACCTCTGCGAGACGGTGATCGGACCCGATTTCCCAGGCGGCGGCGTCATCTACCGCTTCGACGAGCAACGGAACGTCGAGACCGGGGCTGCGGAGCGCGTCGACGCGATCCGTCGCGCGTACGCGCAGGGCCGCGGTCGCATCATCGCGCGGGCGAAGGCGCATAACGAGCAGCTGCGCGGCAACCGCGACGCGATCGTCGTGACCGAGCTGCCCTACGCGGTAAACAAGGCTTCGCTCATCGAGAAGATCGCGGATCTTGTGCAGAACAAGAAGCTCGCGGGAATTTCAGACATTCGCGACGAGAGCGACCGCGAGGGGATGCGCATCGTCATCGAGATCAAACGAGACGACGACAAGACCCTCGTTCTGAACAACCTGTTCAAGCACACCGCGATGCAGTCCGCATTCAACTTCAACATGCTCGCCCTCGTCGACCAGCAGCCCCGGACTCTCTCGCTCAAGGAGATCCTCCAGCACCACGTCGATCACCGGCGCGAGGTCATCCGGCGCCGTACCGACCACGACCTCCGGAAGGCGAAGGAGCGCGCGCACATCCTCGAGGGCCTCAAGATCGCGCACGACCACATCGACGAGATCATCAAGCTCATCCGCGCGCACAAGGGCCAGGAGACCCTCCTCGTGGGCAAGCTGCGCGAGGGGTTCGGACTCACCGAACCGCAGGCCAAAGCGATCCTAGAAATGCAGCTCCGCCGGCTCTCCGGACTCGAGCGCCAGAAACTGGACGACGACTACCGCGAAACGATCAAGCTGATCTCGGAGCTCGAATCGATCCTGGCGAGCCCGCGCAGGATCCTCTCGCTCATCAAGCAGGACCTCGACGAGATCGCGACAAAGTTCGGCGACGATCGGCGGACCGAGGTCGTCGACGACACGCCACGCCAGCTCTCCGCGGAGGAGCTCGTCGCCGACGAGGACGTCGTCATCACCGTGTCGAGCCGGAACTACGTGAAGCGCATGCCGCTTTCGACGTATCGCGCCCAGCACCGCGGAGGACGGGGCGTGATCGGGATGGGGACGCGCGACGAGGACGACGTCGAGCATCTGGTCGTCGCGCGCACGCACGATCGCCTCTACGTCTTCACCGACCGTGGCAGGGTCTTCGCCCTGAAGGTCTTCGAGCTGCCGGACGCGAGCCGCACGGCGAAGGGGACGCCGATCCAGAACATCCTCGAAGCGATGCAGGCCGGCGAGCGCGTGTCTGCCCTTGTCGCGCTGCGCGACACGACCTCGACCGAACACCTCGTCATGGCGACTCGGAAGGGCTTCATCAAGAAGACCCCGCTCTCCGAATACGCGAACGTGCGGCGCGCGGGTCTCATCGCGATCGCGCTGCGTAAGGGCGACGAGCTCGCGTGGGTCGCGCCGTGCACGTCGCAGGACCGCATCCTCCTCGCCACGCGGAAGGGCAAGGCCATCACGTTCAAGGCCACCGACGCCCGCCCGATGGGCCGGCAGACGCAAGGAGTCACCGGCATCCGTCTCCAGAAGGGTGACGAGGTCGTCGGCATGGGCATCGCCCGGCCGCGGACCGAGGCGCTCTCGGTCACCGAGAACGGGTTCGGCAAGCGGACCGCCGTCGCGGAGTTCCCGACCCAGGGCCGCGGCGGCCAGGGCGTGATCCTCGCATCGCTCTCGCCGAAGACCGGCAACGTGGCGGCGATCCAGATGGTCGACGAGGGGACGCAGGAGATCCTCCTCATTACATCGAACGGGGTAGTCATCCGCACGCCGCTCGAGCAGGTGCGTGCCCTCGGCCGCGCCACGATGGGTGTGAAGGTCATGGCCGTCGGTGAAACGAAGATCGCGTCGATAGCGACGTTTACGCCGACCCGACCGGCACAGACACAGCTCGATCTGCCCCGCTGACCGGGCCGGACGGCGCTGACACGCACCCAAGCGGGGTTGCAATCGCGGCGCATGCTTGTCCGGGGTGCGTAGCAAAGAGACCCCAACGGTACTTTCTTCGACCGTTTTGACGTTGTCCCGACAGAGCGTCCCGGTATGGTGGCGCTCCTTGGGAGGGGCAACGAACTGATCACGCTCGACGACGTCAGCAAGCGTTATCCGAACGGTACCGACGCCCTGCGGGACGTCGATCTCGAGATCGACTCGGGCGATTTCGTCTTCCTCGTCGGCTCCTCCGGCGCTGGCAAGTCCAGCCTCATCCGTCTCCTCATCCGCGAAGAGCTCCCGTCGTCCGGCGGGGTGTGGGTCGACGGTCAGGACGTCGTGCGCATGCGTCGGTCGGCCGTCCCGAAGCTGCGCCGCCGCGTCGGCGTCGTGTTCCAGGACTTCAAGCTTCTTCCGCGCAAGACCGTCGCCGAAAATGTCGGCTTCGCGCTCCTCGTCACCGGGCACTCCGGCGAAGAGGTCCGCGAGGAGACCGAGCGCGCGCTCGCGCTCGTCGGCCTCTCGCAGCGCCGCGAACACTTCCCGGACCAGCTATCGGGTGGTGAGAAGCAGCGCACCGCGATCGCGCGAGCGCTGGTGAGCCGGCCGAAGATCCTGATCGCCGACGAGCCGACCGGAAACCTCGATCCGGTCACGAGCTGGGAGATCATCAAGCTCCTCGTTCGGGTCAACGAGCTCGGAACCACGATGCTCATGGCGACCCACAACGCCGAGATCGTCAACGCGCTCCGCCGTCGCGTCGTCCACCTCGATCACGGGATGGTCGTGCGAGACGAGCGCGAGGGCCAGTACGCGGCATGAGGCGACTCGAGTACATCGCTACGACGGCCGCGCAGGGCTTCTGGCGGAACCCTGTCATGAGCCTCGCCTCGACGTTCACCGTCGGCCTCATGCTCCTGCTCTTCGCGTTCTTCCTCGCGACCGACCGGGGCCTGCAGGCGGCCGTCGGCGTCCTCGAATCGAAGGTGGAGCTCGCGCTCTTCCTCGAGGACGACGCTCGCGTGTCGGACGTCCTCGGACTCCGCGCGCAGATCGAGGCCGACCCCGCGGTCTCGCGGGTCGACTACGTCACCAAGGATCAGGCGATGGCCCGGCTCCTCGACATCGCGGCGAGGCGCCCCGACATCCAGATCGTGGACACCTCGTCGAACCCCCTCCAGGCCTCGCTCGAGATCAAGCTCGCCCACGCTCAGGACGCGCAGCGCCTGGCAGCCTCCCTTCGCGAGGAGATCGGGAAGGGTGTCGTCAGCGACGTCGTCGATAACCCGCAGGTCGTCGACAAGCTCCTGACCATCACGCGGGTCCTTTCGATCGGTGGCCTCGCGGTCCTCGCGATGATGCTCATCGTCGCGCTCTTCGTGATCGTCAACACCATCCGCATCGCGGTGCACGCACGGCGCGACGAGATCGAGATCATGAAGCTCGTCGGCGCCACCGACTGGTTCGTGCGGTGGCCCTTCATCCTCGAGGGAATGCTCGTCGGCGCGCTCGGCGCGGTGGCGGCGACGGCCGTCGTGCTCATAGCGGCCGGGCCGGTGATGAACGCCATGGTCAGCTTCATCGAGATCCTCCCGCTCTCGTTCGGGCAGACCTTCGTCTGGCAGCTCGTGGGCAGCGTCTTCGCCCTCGCTCTCGCGGTCGGTGGAGGCGGCGCGATGCTCTCGGTGCGGGCGCACCTCGCCAAATGAGACCCCAGAAAGCCTTGACCCCGACCACGGCGCGGTGCGACGATGCGCCACGCATGGGAACTCCCCGGCAACCCGCTCGGGGAGGTGGGGTATGGAGGATGCGCGCCGCGCGCGCGACCACGGTCGCGTTCGTTGTTGGCGCTGTCCTCGCTTCTTTCGCGCAGCCCGCTTCCGCCGACGACCCCATCACCGCGGCGTTAAAGCGCAAGGAAGAGCTCGAGCGGGCCGTTCAGATCTCCCGCGCGAACGCCGAGCGCTACCAGGCTGTCGCCAACCAATTCCAGGCGGTCGTGAATCAGACCAACGCGCGGATCTCCGACCTCGCCACCAAACAGGCGAACGCGCAGTCTGAGGCGGACCAGCTCTTCTATCAGATACAGATCGCCGAGGAGCAGCTCGCGCTCGTCACATTCCAGCTCGACGAGACGAAAGCGCTCACGGATTCGCTGAAGGCTGAAGCCGCGGAGGAGACCAAGCAGCTCGCGACGCGGGAGGACCTGTACGCGCGCCACCTCCGCACGACGTATCGACAGGCCCTCGTCAGCCCCCTCGAGATGCTTCTCTCATCCTCGTCGCTCACCGAATTTGCAAACCGCCTGCAGGCCATGATCTTCATCAACCGGCAGGACGTGCAGCTCGCGAACGAGATCCGCAACCTCCGCGCTGACACTCAGGACAAGCAGGACCAGGCCTCCTCCAAAGAGAAGGAGATCCTCGGCCTCGCCGACCAGATCACGACGCAGCGCACGCAGCTTGCGACCGCCAAGTCGAAATACGACAAGCTCGTCGCCGAGGCGCAAACGGCCATCGACGCCGAGGCGGCGGCGCGCCTCGCCGCGGGGCAGCAGCGACAGTCCGCGCAAGGCCAGGTGAGCCAGACCAACCGGACGACCGCGGACCTCGAGCGCCAGCTCGATCAGGCCGAAGCGCAGTACGAAGCCCTCGCGGCGCAGGCCGCAGGTGGCAGCGGGCTCGGCGTATTCAACGGTGCGAAGCTCGCGATGTGGCCGCTCCGCGGACCGATCACCTCGGGCTTCGGCGCGCGCTGGGGCGGATTCCACAACGGCATCGATATCGCCGCACCGAAGTACACGCCGATCCGCGCGGCGTCGGCCGGCAAGGTCGTCACCGTCGGTCGCCCGTACCTCGCCTACGGCGACACCGCCGTCGTCGTGATCATCGCGCACGGCTTCAACTTCTCGACGCTTTACGGTCACCTCGACGACCTGCACTGGCCGATCGTGTCGGTGGGTCAGACGGTCTCGGCGGGCCAGATCATCGCGTATGTCGGAATGACCGGCTTCACAACCGGGCCGCACCTGCACTTCATGACGATCGCGGATGGGCGTGCGGTCAGCCCGATGGGCTACCTCCCGTAAATCCGCCGAAGGCGGATTACGGGCGCACTTTTCGCTAGCGCAATTCCGCACAGACGGGGCGTCCGCGCACCCAGTGAATCCCTGACGACATTGACGATTTAGGGGCGGCGTGTGAGCATCAATTCCGAAAGAAAGGAGGTGATGTGGAGTGGGCGATGCCAGTGGGAATCCAAAGACCCATGTGAGCTCACTTCAGCCTTTCGTAATGAATCGATCTGAGGTGAACGCGCACTAACTCACTGGGTCTTTGGTGACCCGGCAAAGGAGAGCGGCGGCAGAGATGCCGCCGCTCTTCGTTTTCACCGCCTAATCTCCTCGCCATGCCCTCCCGAAAGACCGACGCCCCTCCCGCCGAACCGGCGCGCGAGGTCCAGCTCGCCGACAACCGCAAAGCCCACTTCGACTATCAGATCGAAAGGCGGCTCGAGGCAGGCATCGCGCTGCGCGGTACCGAGATAAAGTCGCTTCGTGCGGGTCACGCCAACCTGCGCGATGGGTACGCGCGCGTCGAGAACGGCGAGGTATGGCTCCGCAACGTTCACATCGCGCCGTGGGCCAACTCGGCGCACGACAACCACGATCCGCTGCGCCCGCGCAAGCTGCTGCTCCACAAGGACGAGATCGGCCTCCTCGTCGGCACGATCGCTCAGAAGGGGTACACGCTCGTACCGCTGCGGATCTACACGAAGCGCGGGCGGGCCAAAGTGGAGCTCGGGATCGCGCGAGGCCGCAAGCGCTTCGACAAGCGGCAGGTGATCAAAGAGCGCGAGGCCACGCGCGAGATGGATGCCGCCATCAAGAGGCGCGTCGGCCGAGGCTAGTGGGAGCCGCGAGCTCCGACTTATCCCGCTGGTTGAAGCAGGGGAAGCTTCGCGCGACCCGCCGCGTCTACACCGACGGTCTCTGCGAACTGGCTCTGGTAGAGGTCGTAGTAGAAGCCCTGTCTGCGCAAGAGCTCGGCATGATCACCTTGCTCGACGATCCGGCCACGGTCCATGACGACGATCTCGTCGGCGTTGCGGATCGTCGAGAGGCGATGGGCGATGACGAAGGAGGTGCGGCCGTGACGCAGGCGCGCCATGGCCTGCTGGATCAACACCTCGGTGCGCGTGTCGACGTTGCTCGTCGCCTCGTCGAGGATGAGGATGCTCGGATCCGCGAGGAACGCGCGCGCGATGGTGATGAGCTGCCTTTGACCCGCCGAGATGTTCGACGCTTCTTCTTCGAGAAGCGTGTCGTACCCAGCGGGAAGCGTCCGCACGAACGGATCGACGTGAGCGGCCGTTGCCGCGGCGACGATCTCGTCCAGCGTCGCGCCTTCCTTTCCGTACGCGATGTTGTCGCGGACTGAGCCGGCGAACAACCAGCTGTCCTGGAGCACCATGCCGAACGCGCGCCGGACCACGTCCCGCGGCAGCTCGCGCGTGTCCGTCCCGTCGAGACGGATCGCGCCGCCGTCGATGTCGTAGAAGCGCATGAGGAGATTAACGATCGTGGTCTTCCCGGCGCCGGTCGGACCGACGATCGCGACCGTCTCCCCAGGACGCACGTCGAGCGAGAAGTCCTCGATGAGGGGCTTATCCGGAAGGTAGCGGAAGGAGACACGGTCGAACTCGACGTGGCCACGTATGGCCCGCGGGGCCGTGGCGCCTACGCGGTCCGGCGTCTCTTCAGGCGCGCCGAGGAATTCGAATACGCGCTCGGCCGAAGCCAGCCCCGATTGCAGAAGGTTCAGCTGCGAGGCGATCTGCAGGAGCGGCATCGTGAACTGCCGCGAGTACGCAATGAACGCCGTCACATCGCCGAGGCTCATCGCGCCGGTGGCGACGCGAAACCCGCCGATGACGGCCACGCCCACGTAATTCAGGTTGGAGAGGAACTGCATCGCGGGCTGGATGATCCCGGAGAGGAACTGCGCGCGGAAGCTGGCGCGGTAGAGCCGTTCGTTCTGGTCATTGAACTGCTGGATCGCGCTCCCGCGGCGTCCGAAGACCTGGACGAGCGCGTGCCCGCTGTGCATCTGCTCGACGTGCCCGTTCAGAGCGCCCGTTTCGGCCCACTGTGCGATGAACTCCTTCTGAGAGCGCCCTGCGATCGCGATCGTGACGGCGAACGAGAGCGGGATCGTAATGACCGAGATCAAGGCGAGCAGTGGGCTGATCCACAGCATCATCGCGAGAACCCCGATCACGGTGAGCGCGGAGGTGAGTAGCTGGGAGAGGCCCTGTTGAAGGGTCGTCGCGATGTTGTCGACATCGTTCGTGACGCGGCTCAGGAGCTCGCCATGCGCGTGACTGTCGAAGTACCGGAGCGGTAGGCGTGCCAGCTTCTCTTCGACCTCGCGCCGCAGGCCGTACACGGTCCGCTGCGCGACGCCGGCCATGATGTACGCCTGCGCCCAGGCGAGCAGCGACGCGAGGACGTACGCGAGCACGGCGAGCACGAGCACCTGGGCAAGCGCCGTGAAATCGATGCCAGCGCCGGGGACCGCGTTGCTGGCCGCGAGCACATCCGCGAGCGGACCCTGGCCGCGCGCCCGCAGGAGCTCGACCGCCTGCTCCTTCTGCAGTCCAGCCGGAAGAGCCTTACCGAGGACGCCATCGAAGATGACATTCATGGCGTTCCCCGTGATCTTGGGGCCGATGACGCTGAAGACGACGCTCAGCGAGCCGAGCACGACGACCACGGCGAGCACAAGGCGCTCTGATCGGAGGCGCGCGAGCAGCTTCCGAAGCGTCCCGCGGAAATCCTTCGACCGCTCGACCGGCGCGCTGAGCCCCATGAATGGGCCGCCGCGCTGGCCCGCCTGCGGCCGGCCGCCCGGGCCGCGACCCTGCGGCCTTCCCATCATCATGCCGCAGCGGCCCCGAGCTGAGACTCGACGATCTCGCAGTACTCGGCGCTGGTCCGCATGAGCTCGTCGTGCGTGCCGCTTCCGACGACGCGTCCCTCGTCGAGCACGACGATGTGGTCGGCATGCAGGATCGTGCTCACGCGCTGCGCGACGATGAGCACCGTCGCATCTCCGGTCTCGGCCTTGAGCGCCATGCGGAGGCGCGCGTCCGTTCCTGCATCGAGCGCGGAGAAGCAATCGTCGAAGAGATAGATGGCCGGACGCTTTGCGATCGCGCGCGCGATCGCGAGCCGCTGCCGCTGTCCGCCGGAGACGTTGGTCCCGCCCTGGTCGATCGGCGACTCGAGCTGGCCATCCATGGCCGCGACGAAATCCCGAGCCTGCGCGACCTCGAGCGCGCGCCAGAGCTCCGCGTCGGTGGCGTGTTCGTTCCCGAAGCGGAGGTTCTGCGCGACCGTGCCCTTGAACAAGTACGCGGCCTGGGGAACGAGGCCGATCCGCGCCCAGAGTCCTTCGAGCGCCTGTTCGCGCACGTCGACGCCATCCACCAGCACCGCGCCAGAGGTGACGTCGAAGCTGCGCGTGACGAGGCTCACGACCGTCGTCTTCCCGGATCCGGTCCCGCCGATGATCGCGGTGGTGCGCCCCGGTAGCGCCTCGAACGTCAGGCCATGCAGGACCGGGCGTTCACCGTGCGGGTACGCGAACGTCACGTCCGCGAACGAAACGAGGCCTGAGAGTCGCTGCGGCGCGACCGGCCGCGATCGTTCGGTGATCGACGACGTTGTCTCGAGCACTTCAACGATCCGCTGCGCGCTCGCCTCAGCGCGCGGGATGAGGATGACCATGAACACCGCGGTCATCACCGCGAACAGGATCTGCATGATGTACTGCAAGAACGCGGTGAGATTGCCGATCGGCATCTCACCGCGATCGACGAGCCCGGCGCCGAACCACAGGATCGCAACAGTGGACAGATTCATGATCGCGAGGAGGGACGGGAACGCGAGCGCAAAGATCCGGTTCACGCGGAGCGAGGTGTCCGTGAGGTCGGCGTTCGCCCTCTCGAACCGTTCGCGCTCGGATCGCACGCGGATGAACGCGCGCACGACCCGCACGCCGGTGATCTGCTCCCGCAGCACCTCCGTGAGCCGGTCGATCTTCACCTGCACCTGACGGAAGAGCGGGACCGCTCTCATCAGCAAGACGCCGATGACCGCGGCCATGAGCGGTACGATCACGACGAGGAGCCATGAGAGAGTCGCATCCTCGCGAACGGCCATGACGATGCCGCCGATTGCCATGATCG
>Ga0222623_10000085_pt1 | contig 22904 bp, 19 predicted proteins | sample PLMtaG_FD_177336 | JGI IMG/M metagenome (GOLD analysis project Ga0222623, IMG submission 177336) | Groundwater sediment microbial communities from an aquifer in East River, Colorado, USA - PLM2_30_coex | ecosystem: Environmental > Terrestrial > Soil > Riparian zone | place: USA: East River...
CCGGCCGAGATTGTAAATGAGGGCTTGCTCGCCGATCGCGCTTTCATCTCCCGCCTCGAGGTTCCATGGTAGATAAATCGTCGCCGAAGGATACACATGGACGCTCCGACCGATCTTTGCTCCAAAACAACGGAGCAGAAATCGCCTCCAGCCGAAACAGGGCCTGGGGCTGAACCGGAATAGCGGCTGCGCGAGGGTCCACAACAGGCGGCGCGTGAGCTCACCTAAAGAGTATTTCCGAGCGCGGCGATTTTGTTCAACGTTCAGCATGGAAAGCGGAGTGCCGAGAAACTAAACGACTACGAGACTGCAGGCTTCTAGTCCAGTTGTCTTGTCGTCGTACAGTTTTCGACCCCACTTAGGCGCCGCTTTTAACCGCTGAAAAAAGATTGAACAGCATACATCCAAGGGTTGTCACAGATTCGAATATTTAACCTTGTTAAATACTTCCTAGGATGCTACAACGCGTGATCGATAAGGCATCGACGAATACAATTTACGGGACATTGTCGATCCGAACCCCCCAAGAATTTGATGAAAAAGAGTTATATGGCTGCTGAAGATAGCGATACTGGAATTAAGATTTACCTGCGCGAGATCGGGCAGATCCCACTGTTGACTCCGGACCAGGAGATCGATTTGGCCGCGAAAATCAAGAAGGGCGATCGCGAGGCGAGAGCGCTAATGATCCGGTCTAATCTGCGTCTGGTCGTAAAGATCGCGCATGACTACGCGAATCTCGGGCTGCCACTTCTGGATTTGATTTCCGAAGGCAACATCGGCCTGATGAAAGCAGTGGAACGTTTTGACCCTGCTAAAGGTGGAAAGCTCAGCACTTACGCCGCCTGGTGGATCAAGCAGTCCATCAAGCGCGCGCTGGCCAATCAGAGCAAGACCATCCGTCTGCCCGTGCATCTGGTGGACAAGATCTCCAAGATGCGCCGGGTTTCGCTGCAAATGAGCGAGGAACTAGGGCGCGAGCCGACGGACGACGAGCTTGGTGATGAGATCGGAATCGCGAGCGGAAAAGTTTCGCAACTGAAGACAGTTTCGATCCGTCCAGCTTCGCTCGATGCGCCGATCAGCGACGACGATTCAACGGAGTTCGGTGAAATTGTCGGCGACGAGGAAGCTCAAACACCCTTCGAACTATTGCGTGACAAAAATCTCCGCAATGAAGTCGGCGGTTTGCTCGATGTGTTGGATGATCGCGAGAAGAAGATCATTTTCCAGCGATTTGGCCTGGACGGCGGCAAGCCCAAGACGCTCGAAGAAGTCGGCAAGAAATTCGGCGTTACACGGGAACGGATTCGGCAGTTGCAGAATATCGCGTTGTCGAAACTTCGCCGCGCCCTAAGCAAGAAGGAGCGCCCGGTGGACGTCGAATTGCCCGTCGAAGCCTGATCGGCATCGCTTCGTCCTGCAAAGCACGCGTGGCTGTAGCCACGGCCCTGTGGGCCGTCAAGAGTCATGGCTTAGACGACCGGCCAATTATTTTACCACACGAAGCTGAATAGAATCGATCATGGCGTAGCCCATCCGCACGTCGCTGATGATCACCATGCGATTACCGGACGCAGCGAGTTTCTTCGCGCGCAGAAATTCCTCAGCTGACGCAATCGTCTTGTCCGGATCTCCGGTGAAATCGATGCGAACGGGGAATGTCCCCCAATAAAGAGCGAGCTGTCGATAAACTTGTTCACTTGGGGTGAACGCAAAGATCGGAGCGCGCTGCGGACGCAAATTCGAAGCATAACGCGCCATCCTCCCGTGCAGCGTAAAGACGATCAGTTTCGAATCTTCCAGCGAGTTCGCCAGCGCGACGGCTGAAGCAACGGTCTTTTGCCGAATGTTTTCCAGCAGGGCATCTTTCGCATAACCTGCACCGCCGCTGCGCTCGATCCGCGTTGCCACTCGGTGGAGGACTTCAACGCATTCGACTGGGTAGCGGCCAAGCGTTGTTTCCGCGCTCAGCATCAGAGCATCGGCTTGTTCGAAGACCGCGTTTGCCACGTCTGTGACCTCTGCGCGCGTGGGAAGTCGGTTTGTGACCATGGATTCCAGCAACTGCGTTGCGATTACTACCGGTTTACCGAGGCGAATGCATTTCTTGACAATTCGGCGTTGAATAATCGGCAGTTCCTCCATTGGACATTCGATGCCCAAATCGCCGCGCGCGACCATGATCACGTCAGCGCTTTCGATCATCTTGTCGATTGATCGCACTGCCAATTGGTCCTCAATCTTTGCGACAATCTGCGCTCCACTCTTTTTCCTGGACAGGAGCTGGCGCAGCTGTTCGATGTCGCTTTTCTCCCGCACGAAGCTCATCGCCACAAAATCCACTCCCAGCTCCACGCCAAGCGCAACGTCGGCAATGTCCTTTTTAGTAAGCGGCGGCAGATTCACGTGAACCCGCGGCAGGTTAATATGACGCCGCGAGCCGAGAACAGCAGGAGTCAGTACTCTGGTGCGCACCCGATCTCTCCCCTTTTCCAGCACGGTTAATTTGATCAAGCCGTTATCGACCAAAATCTTATCGCCAACTGCGACGTCCTTCACGAATCCGGAGTAATTCACATCCACCGAATATTGCTCTTTGCTTTTTGCGCCGCGGACAGTGAACTCCAGAGTGTCGCCCGGTTTTAGATGCAGATCGGTCTCAAGATCGCCGGTGCGAATGGCGGGCCCTTGCGTATCAAGCAGAACCCCGACGGGGCAGCCCGCTGCCTCCGCAAGCCTGCGGATGCGCGGCACAATCTCGCGGACCCACTCATGGGTCGCGTGACTCATGTTCAGTCGGAAAACATCAGCCCCTTTCTGGATTAACTGTCGGAGTGTCTCCGTCTTTTCTGTGGCCGGCCCGAGCGTGCAAATGATTTTGGTTTTGCGCACGAATCAAAAGAATTGGATTCCATTAACACTGGGCTTCAGCCTAGTGCAAATCTGGAAAATCCAATTAGCCGTCCAAGAACTTATCTTCCCGAGCGCTTAATACGGCTTCCTCAGTGTGATCTCATTCCCACCGAGCTGAGGCCGCGGGCTCAAGAATCATCCACGAAAATCCGGCACGCCTTTCGAGTCTTGTCGCGCAGCAGGCGTTTTCTTATTTCAGCTTGCTTTGGGTCTGCTTGGCAAGGTCAAGATGCTCTTGAACCATCTTGGCAGTGTCGTCCGCAAACTTTTTCACGTCAGGATCACTGCCGCTTTTTGCTTCTTCCTGGAACTCGGCGAGGTCCTTTTCGTGATCCTTGACCATCGCATCCATGTAAGCTTTATCCGAAGTCCAGCTCACAGTTGGCTCTTTCGTCGGCAATTTTGCGTTCTTTTGCGCCGCAATCTTTTTCAACTCGTCGTTGGCCTTACTGTGATCGGCGACCATTCGTTTGCCGAATGATTTCACGTCGTCGCTTTGGCCCTTCTCGTCAGCCAATTTTCCCATCGCGACTTCCATCATTCCGCCCTTCGCGGCTTTCTTCATGAACATCTTGTCCTTTGCGCTTAATGAGGAACTCCCACCGGCTGGAGTGTCTTGCGCTGCGGCTACTCCGGCCACGCTGAGCGCCGCGGTTATCAGCGAAAGAATGCACAACTTCGAAATAACTGTCATTTTGGTTTTCATGGCTTTTGTAAGGTTGAAACACACCGGGACACCCCGGCAATTAAGAAATCGAAAACTAGCGGCTCGTTGGACGCGAATGAATTGCGGTTTACTGATTTTTAATTGCCCTTATGTGCTGTCGCGACCGATGCTTGCACCCAGCCGGCGCGGCATGCGGTAGCTGAGCGAAGGCAGGATTTCGAAGACCGGTCAGGCCCCGGGAACATTCCGCGCGTACGAGCTCTCCACGCGTTTCGCCACGTCCTTATAGCCGTAGTCAACTTCGTAAATCTGCTTCATACAGACTACCGATTTTTCATGTTCACCCATTCGCTCGTAAACGAGGCCGAGATTGTACACCATCTCCTTCTTCATAGCGTCCATTGATAAAATTTCCTTCGAGGCTTCCTCGAGTTGTTTGACCGCAAGATCCAACATCTCAAGTTCGCGATAACAGCAGCCAAGCAGGTTCATCGCTTTCAAACGTGCATGAGGATTTTGCCGAGCGCGCTGCAACTCCGCTACGGCCTCCCGAAACTGGCCGGCGTTGAAAAGGTTTTCGCCCAGTTCAAATCGAAGCTGGAGATCTGTGGGATTCCGTGCGACGCGCTCTTGCGCATGGGCGATGACGATTTCTGCACGCTTCGCTTTGGCGGCCTTTAATTGCTCAGACGTCCTCGCATGCAATTCGTTTGTTGCGTCATGCGTAGAGAGAAACTCCTCATGAGCAGCAATCTCCCGCTCGAGGCATTTCATTTTCAAATCCGAAGCCTTTCGGACCAATCCGGTATCCGCGCCTTTGGTCAGATCTGCAGCATACTCATACCATCCAATGGCTGCCTCGAAATCCTCCTTTTGTTCGTTCAACGCGCCAAGGCGCCGCGCAAGATCGACGTTTGCCGGTTCCACCTGGTGCAACGCATACGTTTCAGCAATTTGTTGATCGAGCGATTCCCCGGTCAAATGCATTCGGCTCTGTTGTTCGAGTGAAATCGCCGCGTCTTTGTCCTTGATCAGGTCCCGGTAACTTTCAGCCTGCGCCCAGCCACCTCTCTTCATGGACGCACGGGCCGACGCGTCTTTGCCCAGACGAACGGCTTCAGCATCAAGCGGATTTATCGCCGTAATTTGATTATAGATTTCTACCTCCTGCTCGTGGTCTCCAAGCTGGCGATACAAGCGCCCGAGCTCGTGCAGGACCTTGACGTCGCGCGGATTTTCCTCGAGCAGCGTCCGCAGCGCGAATACGCCGATCTCCGGCCAGCCCGCGGCTACGGCCGCGTCTTTCAAAACCAGATTTGCCTGCCGATTGTAAGGCTCCTTTTCCAGAACCTTTTCCAGCACTTCAACCGCGCGCTTCGGATCTTTTTTAACTTCTCGCTGCGCCCTCATGAGAGCGATCGGTGCCATTGAGATATTGAAAAAGCTTTTCTTTGCGGACTTGGTTTTTGTCACCTCCGCACGCCGAAGCAACTGACGGCCGGTGAGAAACTCTGGCTCCTGCTTGAGAATCTCCTGCAAGAGCGAGATTGCGTAACCGACATTGCGCAGCTCGATCGCGCTTACGGCTTTGAGCCATAGACTGCGCTGTGTTTCGCTGAGTTCCTTTTCCGTTTTAACAGGCATAGGTGTGCCGCTGATTATAGTTTCACTTCCAGCCGCCGTCACCGCAAATGGTCGCGCGGCACGACCGTTGCAGGAAGTCAGGCAGCTTGCCTGACTCGGCTGGCAGGCTGCCAGCCTGCCGAGACAACCTGGCAGGTTGTCTTCCTTACTGAGCCTGTCCGCGCTCCTAACGTTAACGGTTTGGCGAAGCCGATGCCGCTCGTGCAGCGATCGGCGCTATGCATGCGCAAGTCGGGGAGTTGAAGGTGGACGAAACCGGCTTGGCATTGCGCGGCGTGCTTATCAGGCATCTCGTCATGCCCGGTCTGCTCGATGACACGCGCGAAATCGTGCAATGGATCGCCGACAATTTGTCGCGCGACACCTACGTCAACGTCACGGACCAATATTATCCGGCGCACAAAGCCGAAACCGAACCGCGCTTCGCCGAAATCAACCGTGGCATTACCGACAACGAATTCTGCAGCGCACTCGAACTAGCACGCCACGCCGGTCTCTGGCGTTTCGACACCCGTTGGCGCAATGTGATTCCCCACGGAGCGCCCGTTTGGCTGCCACGAGTGCAAACGTTGGCGAGCACAGCCTAAAGCAGATCCAACTGCGGCTTCTCCGGTTGCGGCATGCCTTTGGTCGATCTCTTCCGTTTGGCAGGTTGTGCGGCTGCGCCGTCTGGTTTCTCCAGATGCGCGAGAATTTCCTTTGCACGATCGAGGATTTCTTTTGGTAAACCGGCGAGGCGTGCCACCTGGATGCCGTAACTTTTGTCCGCGCCGCCTGGGATGATTTTGCGGAGGAAAATGATTTGCTCGCTCCACTCGCGCACCGCGACATTGAAATTGCAGACGCCGGGACGGTCCTCCGCGAGTTTAGTTAGCTCGTGGTAGTGCGTCGCGAACAACGTTCGCGCTTTGATTTTGTCGTGCAGAAACTCTGCGACGCTCCATGCGATGGAGAGTCCGTCGAAGGTGGACGTGCCGCGGCCGATTTCATCTAAAATGACGAGGCTGCGTTCTGTAGCGTTGTTGACGATGTTTGAAGTCTCGTTCATCTCCACCATGAACGTCGATTGGCCGCGCGCGAGATCGTCGTTTGCGCCGACGCGTGTGAAAATGCGATCCACGAGACCAATCTCTGCGCTCGCCGCCGGCACGAAGCTGCCTATCTGCGCCACGAGTACAATCAGCGCGACCTGTCGGATGTAAGTGGATTTCCCGGCCATGTTCGGCCCCGTGATAATGGCGAGCCGCAGATTTTCGCCATCCAGCGACGTATCATTCGGCACGAACTTCTCTTCTACCAGAGTTTGATCGAGAACAGGGTGCCGCCCGTCCTTGATCACCAGACGCAGTGTTTCGTTTAACGTCGGCCGGCAATACCGGAAGAGCCGCGCGGTTTCCGCCAGCGCGCAGATCACGTCGAGAACCGCGATTGCTTCCGCAGTTTGCTGGATTAGGCCAAGCTCGCGCAAAGTCTCGTCGCGCAGTTTTTGAAAGAGCTGGTACTCGAGCTGCCGGGCGCGTTCGTCTGCGCCGAGGATTTTCGCCTCCATTTCCTTGAGCTCAGGCATGATGAATCGTTCGCCACCTACGGTCGTTTGCTTGCGGGTGTAATGCGCAGGCACGTTCGCAAGCTGCGATTTGGTCACTTCAATGAAATAACCGAACACGGAGTTGTAACGCACTTTGAGCGACTTGATTCCCGTGGCTGCGATCTCGCGCTCCTGCAACTGGCTGATCCAGCTTTTCCCGTCGCGGGAAGCTTTTCGCAACATGTCGAGATCGGCGTCATAGCCATCGCGAAAAATTCCGCCTTCTTTGAGCGACAGCGGCGGGTCATCGACGAGCGCCTTCTCCAGCTTGTCCGCCAGTGCTGGCATTTCGCGAATTTGATTTTGGAGCTGTAGTGGCAGGCGTGTCGCCTGCGTCGTGAAAGAATCTGCAGCCGACACGGCTGCCTCTACAGAATTGGTGGGCGGTCGTGCCCTGCCAAACTCGGTTCGCTGAATTAGTTTCCCCAGTCCCTCTTTCAGGGTGGGGATCTGTTGAAGCGAAGCTTTCAGCGCGACCAGATCGCGCGCGTTGCCGGAAGCCTGGCTCAAACGTCCGGTAGCGCGCTGGATGTCGCGAATCGATTTCAGCTCGCCACGAATGGCCGCGAGCAAGTCCGGCTCCTGGAGTAAATCGGCGATCATCTGTTGGCGACGTTGAAGCTCTGGCAGATTGCGCAGGGGTTGCAAAATCCAGGCGCGCAGTTTGCGTCCGCCCATCGGTGTAGCCGTCCGATCAAGCACTGCGAGCAGAGTTGTGTCATGCACACTGCGGGATTCCACGAGTTCGAGATTTATCTGCGTGGCAGCATCGAGCAGGACGTAATCCGCGGGCGCATCGGTGCGCAACGAACTGAGATGATCGATCTTCCGCCGAAGTTGATGTTTCAGGTAGTGAACGAGCGCGCCAGCAGCCGCTACTGCCTGCGGCATCTGCGCGCAGCCAAACCCATCCAGCGATTTGACCTTGAAATGTTCGCACAACGTGAAGACCGCTTGTTCTGGCAGAAACGCGTAGCTGTCGTACTCCAGCGCGTGATCGATTTCGCCGATCTGCTCCTTCTGTTCCGAGCTGATCAATAATTCGGCTGGCGAAACGCGTGCAAGTTGGTCAAGCAACGATTGTCGATCTTCCATTTGTGTGAGCCGGAACTCGCCTGTGCTGAGGTCCGCGTAAGCAAAGCCAAAAATGCCCGAATCTGCGTAGACGGCGCCGACGTAATTCGCGCGCTTCGCGTCGAGCAGATCCAGATCGCTCACCGTTCCGGCGCTAACGATCTGCGTGATGTCGCGTGAAACAATTTTTCCTGGTTGCGGCTCGCTGGTTTGATCGCAGATGGCCACGCGCCTTCCGGCCTTGATCAGCTTTGCGATGTAAGTTTGCGCTGCGTGATAGGGCACACCGCACATCGGCACGCCGTTTCGCTTCGTCAGCGCCACATTGAGCAAAGCGGACGCTTCGACTGCGTCTTCAAAAAACAGCTCGTAAAAATCGCCCAGACGAAACAGCAGGAGCGTATCGGCCGGAATGCTGCTCCGCAGCCGCCGGTACTGCTGCATCATCGGAGTAAGCGCGTCGCGCATCATTTCAGAATTAAATCAGCGCTCACGAATTGCGAGTTTTGAATATGTGTTAACAATATTTCCTTGTCGGCATCGAACATCCGCCTAAAAATCAGGCCCGACTTTTGATGAACCGCTTTGCTCATTCGTTTAGGAAGCGGACCCTTAGTTTCGGATTGGTTCTTGTGCCCGCTGCTCTTTGGGCAGCCACGCTCGCGCAAAACAATCAGCCGCCGCGTTCCCCCGATCCGCCGGTGTTGATCTGGGACATTGACCTCAAGCTGGCAAACGCTTTGCCACGAAACTTCCGCACGACTAACGATCCGCTTAACGAAAGCAAAGGTGAAACGCTTGCCACGACTGGGTTGACCGATCTGCGAGCCTCCGGCAGCGGCGAGTTTACTCCTGAGAGTCTAAAGCTTGTGCTGACCCGAACCCGCGGTCCGGTCACGGTGTTCGATTTACGACAGGAGACGCACATCTTTGTCAACGCTCTGCCTGTCAGCTGGTATGCGTCACACGACTGGGCGAATGTTGGACGGAGTCAGGAAGATATTGAGAGGGACGAAGCCGCTCGGGTTCAGTCGTTCAAGCCCGGCAGCGAAATTGATGTTCGACCTGGGCACCCGGTCAAACACGGCAACGGCAATTCTGTCACGCCGCAACGGGTGACTGTCGAGGGCGCAAGCACGGAGCGGGATGTTGTCGAAGGTGCTGGCACGCATTACGTACGCATCACGGTGACGGACCACGCGCGTCCACTCGATCAAGAAGTGGATCGCTTTGTTCTTGCTGTCCGTGCGCTTCCAGAGAATGCCTGGGCCCATTTCCACTGCGAAGCGGGACTTGGACGAACGACCACGTTCATGGTGCTTTATGACATGCTGCGAAATGCCAATCGAGTGTCGCTGGACAACATTGTCGGGCGGCAAAAAATTCTGAGTAAGGGGTATGACGTGCTTCAGCCTGCTGATGCAGAAAACTGGAAGGGTCCTTATACAGCAGACCGGGCTACATTTGTTCGCGCATTTTTCGATTACGCTCGCGCAAACCCGAACGGCCGACCGCAGCTTTGGAGCGAATGGCTCAAATCCGGTACACAGTGACAAAAAAGCGATTCGATGACGCATCGCACTCCAACTCCGAAAGCTTTCGCGAGTCCAGCACGGTGTGCGAAATTCATCTAGACGCTTATCTGTTATTCGTCTGGCCGCGGCCGGAGTTTGGGAGTGCGCACGCATCCTCGCGTCGCTTTTGATTGTTAGACCGACGTATTCATTCACAAGGAGGTCCGCCTTCGCCAAGGCTACGGCGCGGCAGCCCCGAAAGCTTTCGGGGCTGGAGGCGAGGGGAATCGAACCCCTGTCCTCGTCGCTATCCACGCAAACATCTACATGTTTATCCGGTGATCAGTTTTAAGGAGCCGAACCTTGCACCGGCACACTGCCGGCTCCCGAGCGTCCACGAATTTCCTTCACCATCCGGCGCGGTCGCTCCGCCGTTTGATTAGCCTGCTGTCCACGTTTGGCGCCGTAGCAGGCGTCCAACTCCAAACGTCACGGTCAATTAAGCCGCGAGAGCGAGATCTTGGTGATCTGCGTTTATTTTTTTGGTCCGGTTTTTAGCGAGGCCAACGAACCATCCTCGACATGCCGCCTGCGCTTCCAACAATGAGTCGAAGCCAGTGCGCCCCCAATAATTATGCTTGAACAATTACCCCTTTTTGCGTTCTGATGCAATAGCCGTAGCGTTCTGCCGCACGAGCTGAATGGCGATCGAAATAACATCTCAATCTTTGGCCGGGACCCCCTCGGAAGAGCCAGCCCTTTACAAGGAGAGTCCGCCTCGAGCGCTTTCCGGATTTCCTGCCACGGATAAGTCCGTCTCGCGCTCTCGATTTTGGCATCCAACTTCGCGATGGACCCGGCGCAATTTTAGCAGCCGTGCCAGTGCACTTTCTGGCGGGGAAGTCATCATTCTTTCGGTGCCTAAAAGCGGGCGCACGTGGATTCGCGCATTTCTGTGCGCTTATTTTTGCAAGCGGCACGGTCTAGAATTCACTCTCCAACCAGCGCGTTACAACCAACCAGGTTTCCCCCGGGTCATATTTTCTCATGATCTGTTCGAGCACAGGACCAAAGGTGATCTCTGGGACAGATTGCGCGGCAAATATCTGGTCCCGCGAAGAGAGCTTGGCCGGGCAAAGATAATTCTTCTCGCACGAGACCCACGCGATTGTTTCGTTTCTCTTTACCTCCAGTTAACGAGGCGCGATCCGCATGCACCGGTCGAACTCAGACGAAAGAGCGTCAGCGAGATGCTGCGCGACAGAAGATTCGGCGTGCACGCCATCGTAAACACGATGAATGATTGGATTGAAGAGTTCTCCGGTCGCGGCGATTTCATCGTAATTCGATATGAAGCGCTCCGCGCCTCGCCGTCAGAACATTTCCGAGACTTACTTGCCGTGCTCGACGAATCCTCGCCCGACATGACCATGTTCCACGAGGCGTTGGAGTTCTCCCGATTCGAGAACATGCAGAAACTGGAAGCGGCCGGTGCTTTCGATTCGAAAATCCTGCATCCCGGCGACGTGCGCGACCCCGAATCGTTCAAGGTGCGCCGCGGAAAGGTGGGAGGTTACCGGGAATATCTTTCGGCGGAAGACCAGGCATTTGCCGCCGGTGCGTTAGCAAAACTCGACACACGGTTCGGTTACTGACTCGCGCTAGAGTAGGGCGACTTAATTCCGGCTCGGCGTGCTTTGCACGTCAAAAGAGTTGCACTAAACAATGCTCATGTGCGGCCGGTTCCCCAACGGCGATGCAAGAACCGCTCCCAAGGCGAAAACAATATTTTGTCCGCGAGCAAACCGATGATGACGATCACGAGCATGATGCCGATTACCTGGTCCATGGCGTTTAATTCCCGACCGTAATGAAGCAAATGGCCAAGGCCAAACCCAGTTAGAATCGTAACATAAATTTCGGCGGCCATTAGTGAGCGCCAGGCAAACGCCCAGCCCTGTTTCATTCCGCTTATTAAATACGGCAGTGATGCCGGCAAAATGACGTACGTCCAGCGATGGAGTGGGCCCGAGCCCATTGTGCGGGCCGCGCGGGCAAAGATTGGTGGGATCGTGCGCACGCCGGTGTCGGTCGCGATCACGACTGACCAGACCGTTCCCATGATTACAACAAAGAGCATCGCGCCTTCAGTCTGTCCAAACCAGAGCAACGCCAGAGGGACCCAGCAAACGCTTGGCAATGTTTGTAGGCCAAGCGCGAGCACGCCAACCGTGTCTTCGGCGAATTTCAAAGATGCAGTCAGGAGCCCCAGCGGGAGTCCGATGGCAAGACCAATAAAATATCCGACGAGCAACCGTCTCAAGGTAACCGTCGACGCGCTCAAGAGGCTGCCATCGCGCGCCGCGCTGACGAGATAGTCCACAACATTGCGCGGAGAAGGCAGCAAGACCGGCGACCAAATTTTTGCATTCACCAGGGCTGCCCAAATCGCGACCAAGGCGACGAAAAACAAAACTGCGAGCAACGTTCTCCTCATTCGACGCTCGCTACCGGCTCGGGCGCCAGGTAACCTTTCAGTGCTGCGGTCAATTGCGACGCATGCTGGGCGATTTCGATGCTGTTAAAATCGCGCGGCCGCGGCAGGTTCACTTCAAAGATCTCGCGAATACGTCCCGGCGTGGGCGACATGATCACTACTCGATCGGCAAGGCATGCTGCCTCACGGACATTGTGGGTAACAAAAATGATCGTCTTGCGGCGTTTTTGCCAAATCTGTTGGATATCGCCATAGAGTTGTTCTCGTGTCATGGCATCCAGCGCGGCGAACGGTTCGTCCATGAGCAGCACCCGCGGGTTCGGTGCCAAAGCTCGAGCGAGCGCCACGCGCTGTTTCATGCCGCCAGAGAGCTCATGCACGTTGGCTTCCATGAATTTTTCGAGGCCCACCAGATGAAGAAAGAATTTTGCGACCTCCCGCCGCTCGCGATTGCGCAAACCCGGTTTCAATTTCAACCCGAACATTACGTTGCCGAACGCATTGAGCCACGGAAACAACGCTGATTCCTGAAACATGACCAGCCGATGCCGCCCCGGCGCTAGCACAGGTTGATTGTCTGCCAGTACTCGGCCTTTGTCCGGTTTTTCCAAACCGGCGATGATATCGAGCAAGGTTGACTTCCCGCACCCGCTCGGCCCGACGATTACGATAAATTCGCCTTCCGCGACTTCGAGTGAGACATCATCCAGTGCGTGCACAGTCTGCCGCTTTTGACGAAAAGATTTGAAGACATGATCCACGACGAGCTTGGCCGGCGGCGGACCCTGGAGCTCTTCTTGTAGTGACATTAGGGAGTTTCAAAGAGCTTGGAAAGATCAGGCGCTGTCTTGATGAAACCGGCCTTGACCGAGTTCTGCATGAATTTTTCCACCGCAGCGCGCGGCGTTTCCGCCGTGAATACGATGCGCTTCCATGCCGCATCGATCAGTTGCGGACTCATGTCGCTCTTCGTTTCTGCAAGCAACTCGGCCTTGATTAACCGCTGGGCTTCCTCCGGATTTTTAATGATCCAGTCAGTCAGCTCTGCATTCGCTTGGGCAAATTTCTTCGCCAGATCGCGTTTCTCGTTCAGGAACTTCACGCTCGAGACCAACACCGTTGTAGCGACATCCTTTTCTTCAACGAGGACTTTACCCGATGCTTCCTGCTCGAGGCGAGTTACCCAAGGTTCGACAGTCCAAACTCCATCTATTCGCTTCGCCTTGAAAAGACCTAGCTGATCTGGATTTTGTGTTGGAATCACCTGTGCGTCCCCGCCGAGTTGGGTGATCTTTAGTCCACCGTCTGTCAGCCATGCCCGGCACGAAATGTCCTGCGTATTCCCTAATTGTGGCGTAGCGATTTTCTTGCCTCGAAAATCGGCTGCTGCTTTCAAATTCTGATCTGGCTGAACAACCAAACCAGCTCCTCCGTTGGCCGCGCCCGCGATCAGACGAATCTCTTGCCCGTTGGATTTGGTATAAGCATTGAGGGCCGGGCCGGGACCGACATAGGTCAGATCAATTGAATTCGCGAAAATTGCCTCCATCGCGCTCGGCCCGGCGTTGTAAACGAACCATTCGATTTTTGTTCCCGGTCCAAGCCGTTGTTCGAACCAACCTTTACCCTGGCGGGAGAGCGCGTGCGCAACCACGCCCTGCGCGTGCGTGATGTTTGGGAAATGGCCAACGCGAATCTTAGTTTCGCCAAGAGAGAAAGCCGCTGCTGCAAACCAGAGCGAGATCGATAGTAACAGTTTGGAGATTGTCATTGCGTGATTGTCGATCTTGTCGATGGGTCGGCGCAAAATCAATCGCCGAAACAGGCATAATTGATCTATCGCAGCGGACGGGCGACGAGGATACCGCTGTCTGAGCGATAGCGATACAGATATTTCGAAAGCTCGTCGTCCACTACGACGCGCCCGTAGTTGCTCGGAGACGAAGCGTGCATGAAATGCAAAACGCCGTCGCTCGTGCGCAATGCGAGCCCCACGTGCGCAGTTGAATGGAGGCCATTTCGCTCCCGCGAAATAACTCCAATGATATCGCCACTGCGTAGTCTCGGCTCAATTTGAGCGACCTGGCTTTTTGGAATTTCGTAGAGCGGTTGCGAGGAAACATTCGCTTCCATCCGCCCGAGCGGACCGAGAAGCGAACGGTTGGAAGCAAGATATCGATAATGTCGCCAGCCAGTGCTCATCTCGCGCGCAGAATGCGGGACACTGCGCCCGCCGAGATCGCGCGTCAGATCTTCTACCAGACCGCGCCGATCATTATCGTGCAGCCAGTCTTCCAGATAATGAAGTCGCGAAAGATATTCGCCGGTGCATTGGCCGCCGCGATAACGGTCCAGCTCGATGTAATGCAAGAGGCGCTCCGGAGTCCAATTAGACTCGGGCTCGTTAAACATTCGGGCAAAGCCGAGCGCGATCTCAAAAAAAGTCCAGCAATCCACGCCCTGAAAATTTACCGAGGGCGACTCGATCCGATTGTCGATTTCAAGCGTGAAATGCTTATAGCGTGTTCCCACCAATGCTTGTCCGACTGCCGCAGTACGTTCACCAATCGGCAAAGCCTTCCAATTTCCTGCTTTGGCTTTTGCAACGAGCCGGTTGAACTGGTCCTGCCCCTTAAAAATTGTGCTAAATGGCAACCGCGATTCGGATGCCAGCGCAACTGAACAGATCAAGAGCAGCGGAACTAAGGTTTTCCAGCTTCGCATACGCGCACAACTCAACGCGGAATTCGGCTGCAATCAACCTTCCTGTAGGGCAGGCTTGCCGCTTGCCTGTCATGCGAAAGGTTTTGCTTCGTTGTACTCGGACTCATATCGTGTTGACGCTGTGCCAATTCGTTTTCCCAAGAGGAGCCGGCGGAATGTTGTTCGCCAACCGTCGAATGATGGTGCCGTTGCCAAACGATCGACGCGCGTTCGGCTGCGTCCACGCGCTGACTGGCACAAGCGCAACTTTCTGACCAGCGTCCTGATTCCCTCGCTCTTTGTGAAGCGCGCCGATCATCCGGCGACGCCACAATTTCCCAAAGTCCGTGAAGGCGAGATATGCATCACGTGGATCGGCCACGCATCGTTTCTCGTTCAGACTCACGAGGTGAACATCCTGATCGATCCGATTTGGTCGAAATGGCTCAAGGTAATCAAGCGGTTGAAACAGCCAGGCTTCGAAATTCATCATTTACCTGCAATTGATTTTGTTCTCGTCACTCATGCGCACTTTGACCATCTCGACCGGCGCACGCTGCGGCGCGTTGCCGCGAATCAACCGATTGTTGTTCCCATGGGGGTAGGGAACCTCGTGCATGATCTCGGTTTTCACATCGTGCACGAGCTTGATTACTGGCAGACCATTGAGCTCGGGCCGCTGAAGATTTCGCTCACGCCCTGCCATCACTGGGGCGCGCGGTTCCTTGCGGATTTGCATCGCGATTTCGGCGGGTTTGTGATCGCCTCCAATGGCCGCACGATCTTTCACTGTGGCGACAGCGCTTATTTTCCCGGCTTCAAGGAAATCGGCGAGCGCTACAACATCGAGGTCGCCCTACTTCCAATTGGCGCTTACGAAGCGCCTACGGGCCGCGAAGTTCACATGAATCCCGAGGAAGCGGTGAAGGCATTTCTCGAGCTAGGCGCTGAGACATTGATCCCAATGCACTATGGAACCTTTCGCCTCGGTTTTGAGCCGTTGCATGAACCGCCGCAACGGCTCCTTGCCGCTGCGCGCACGCATGGCGTCGCGGAGAAGATCCTGGTGATGACCGAGGGGAAGCCGGTAGTTTTATGAAGAAAAGAACGCCGAACAGAAAATCCTCAACATTCAACATCGAATGCCTTGGAATTAGAGAAGACGAAGAAGCTTATGGGCGTAAACCAGAAACGCTCAACGCTCAACGTTCAACGTTCAACGCCCAACAAGAGAGCGAAACGCGCTTCGATCTGGAAGAGCGCTTACTCGAATTTAGTTCGAGGATAATCCGACTCGTTGATGCGTTGCCGAATACGCGAGCTGCAAATCATCTGGCTGGGCAACTTCTTCGTTGTGGGCCCTCTCCGTTAGGAAATCACGGCGAGGTCCAGGCAGCGGAGTCGCGAAGAGACTTCGTTCATAAACTCCGCATTTGCCTCAAGGAGTTCAACGAAACCAGACGCTGGTTACGATTGCTGCAACCTCCCAACTCGTTCCGGTCGCGAAAATGACGCTGATTCTCCAGGAAACAGAAGAGCTCATTAAGATTTTCGCCGCCAGCGTTCGCACCGCGGAAAAGAACGCGAAATGAGCTTAAGCGCTCTTTGTTTGAATGTTGAGCGTTGGACGTTGAACGTTGAACGTTGAGAAAACCGCGCGATGGATGCACCGCGCACGCGTTCCACAGTACTTGGCGCACTATCCGCCGGATTAGTCGTTGTTTTCTTCTGCCTCATTCTTCTCTGGCACGACCCGCTCGTTTTTTGGAATGACGACTACGAACTGTCGGTCTTGCCGGTGTTCACCGATGTGGCGCGCAGCTGGTCGGAGGGACATTGGCCCATTCTAAGCCCTTATTCGTGGGTTTGCGGCAATCTTGCCGGCGAATTTCAATACGGCACGTTTTCCCTGTTTATAAATGCCGCCGTCGTTTTCATCTGGAAATTTCCGTCGACGTTTCCGCAGCAGGCAGCTGCGCTTTCCATCACACATCTTTTTATTCTGGCGGTCGGCGCGTTTTTGCTCGCGCGCGACCGACGACTTTCGATTCCATTATCGATCTTCGTTGCACTCGTCGCGTCGCTAAACGGCTGGATCATCTGCTGGGGCGCGACGGATTGGTTCGGGGCCCTTGGCGCGTTCACGTGGCTGCCATGGGCGTGGTGGGGAGCCGAACGCGCGCTGGATCCGCGACGAACGAAATGGCGATTCCTCTGGCCGGCGCCATTCGCGTACCTGCTCGTCACCGGTGGTTTTCCATACACGGTGTTGATGTTGTTGCTCTTGATTAGTTGGCTGTCGATCAAGTCACTAGTCCAAACGCGAAGCATCTCCTCGATTTTGCCGATGCTCTTTGGTATCGCGCTCGGCTTTGGATTGTCCACGCCGGCGTGGCTTGCAATTCTTGATCTTGTTCAAGGTTCAGCACGCGAACTGCAGTCGCCGAAGGCGCATTGGCAATGGCTCGTTCCACCAGCGGCGTTGCCGGGATTAATTCTTCCTACGTGGACGGTGAACTGGACAGACTTTTCCTCGAGACACGTTCCGCATACCGCAACCGAGTTGGCCTGCGGCCTTGTCGCTCCGGCCGCGCTCATTGCTGGCTTCATCTGGCGCGGGCGCATGCTCATTGCGCGACTTAAGTGGGAGTTAATCCTGCTCCTGGTCGTGCTCTTGCTCTCAATGCTTCCGACCGCTGGGCTTTTCCGGTGGAGTTTTCGGTGGTTGCCTTTCTTTCATTTGGTTCTCGCCATTTGCGCGGCGGAGATACTGCACATTAGGCCGGGATCACCGATCCCGGCTACAGCGGCCCTCGTTCTCACGGCATTGACAGCAATTGCAATATTAATCTTGCATACCGCTGGTTCCTACGCTTTCCCGCTGACTTGGATTTTTTTCGGGCTCGCGGCGACTTGGTGCCTTTCAGAGCTTCTCCTGCGTGATTCTGAATTTCACAAATGTGTGCCTGTCGTAATCACGTTTTTAGCGCTGCTTGCTACATATCTCTGCATTCCGACAAACTGCGGTGTGCCGAGATACAATTTTTCTCAGGAGCTGCTTAAACCTTCGCCGCTCGATCCGCAGCGCCTTTATCTCAGCATCTATCCATGGGCAGAGCTGACCTACGCCACCTCAAATAAACCTCAGGCAGTCGGTCAAACCTTGCGGCCGGGAAGCACATCGATGTGGGCCACGTTGCATTTCATCAACGGCTACAGCCCAATTCGAGCCGCCGGCGTAGCGCGCGAATTCGTGGCCAGCATTCACGGTGAAATTAATCCAGATGTGGGAAGTCATTTACTCAGTCAACAGGCTGGCAAGGATGGCGAACTGGCTTTGCTCGGTGTGGATGGAATTGTCGTTGCAGGCGAATTAGACCTCACGCCCCAGCCGGCTTCGGAATGGGAACTTGTTGTTTCAACGGACGAGGGACGTGTCTTCCATCGACGCGGCGCGCCATTAGCGCGCGTGCGCTCAGTCACGTCAATCGATTCGCGGCCTAACCAACAATTTGCTTCGGCGACGATTTCAAAGATTACCGACTCGCGAGATTGGGTTGAAACAGACGTCGATGTCCCGAAGGGCGATCAGCCCGCGTTAATGACTTTCTCCCGGCCGTATTTCCGCGGATACACAGCCCGACTTGGAAATCAAAAACTCGCCGTCAATTCCTATCGCGGATTATTTCCGATCGTCGAATTACCAGCCGGTGCCCATGGGCGGCTGATCCTTGCGTATCGACCCTCTTGGCTGATGTGGGGAATTGGTGCAACTACGACGTGCGGTTTAATTATGATGTTCAGTGTTCTAGCAGCGAGTTACCGGCGCACTCAAAAGCGCAGTTACTCCTCCTTGCCACCGAGGATGTTCGGCAGAGCGGTACTGTGATCCGCATCGAGCTGGCCGCTACTGAACGCCAGTGATTTAAGGGTGATTCCGAGACAACGGTATATCAGATCCATGTTGCTAACATTGGAATACGTAGGTGTAAAATGCGTCCGATAAAGTACGATCCACGTCCATCCCGCTGCATCCGGCGCCCTCCATGACGGGCACGCCCGTCAGAGTTCTTTGGGATTTTCCAAGAGTTCGATCACGCGTTTGAGCAAACGGCCGGCGCCACCGCCGTCAATGCTGCGATGATCGAAGCTTAACGTAATTTGCGCTTCGGTCTTCGGGACGAATTCTTTTTTCTCTTCATCCCAGAAGGGAACTTTTTTCCCAGCTCCAAGACCGAGTAGCAATGTCTGATCGGGGAGGGGAATCGGTGTGCCCCATTCCATTCCGAAAGTTCCGAAATTCGAAACGGTCGCGATGCCGCCGGCTTGCATGTCGGGCGAAATCCGTCGTTGTCGCGCAAGATCGACGAGTTCTTTGTATTTAGTCGTAAGGTCGAGAAGAGACGTTTTGTCTGCGCCGCGAATCACCGGCACCATAATCCCATCTTCGGCTTCGACCGCGATACCGACATCAATAGAGTTTGATTGCACTACTCGGTTGCCGATCAGTTTCGCAGCTGCGATCGGATTCTTCGAAAGGGCGAGCGCGAGCGCGCGGAGCGTGTAAAGGCCGGGACCGGGCTTTGGATCTCGCGATTGCCGATCGTGTAACACAGGATCGAGATTTACCGACGAGCCAATAGTCGAAAGCGGGCGCGTCCAACTGCGCCGCATCGCGTCGGCCACGCCCGCGCGAATAGCGGAAGCTTCATGCGCGGTTTGGTTCTCGATCTTGTGCAGAAAACTTTCGAGATCTTTGATAGTGACGCGATTGCCTGCGCCAGTACCCATGATCCCCGCCAGGTCGGCTGTTGTTAATTGCAACTCGGCCATGCGTGCGCGGACACGCGGCGACATGAAAGTTGCGCCCTTCGTAACCGCAGGAACGGGCAGGTCGCCAACGCGCGCGCCCTCGCCGTCGCGCGCGGCGATTTTTCTCTCGCGTGCAGGAGCGACTTCCTGGTCAGCCCGCGCGGGAATTTCCTCGGCGACTTCCCGCTGCGGCGTGGGTGGCGCTTGCTTCGCGAATCTCGCGGCGTCTGCCTCGCTCGCTTCCACGTAGCCGAGCACTGCGCCAACTGGGTAGGTCTCTTTTAATTGCACAGTGATCTTATCGATTTTGCCTTTGCATGGCGTTGTGACACCCATCACCGCTTTGTTCGTCTCGACATCGATAATCTCCTGATCATCTGCGACTTCGTCGCCCGGCTTTACCTTGATATCGACAATCGTGGCTTCAGCGATCGATTCCCCCAGCTGCGGCATGATGATTGGAACTTGCGGCATAGATTCTATTCTCGCAGCAGTGCGCGAGCTTTGATTGCGATGTTTTGTGCGTTCGGCCGATGCGCGCTCCAAAGATTTGGATGATACGGAATCGGAGTATCCTTCGCGTTGAGACGTTGCGGCGCTGCGTCGAGCAGATGAAAGCCCTGGCTTGTGACACGTGCGATCACTTCTGCGGTTACACCGCCCCACGGAAATGACTCACCAACACACAGCAAACGTCCGGTGCGCGCGACGGATGCCAGCACAGTGTCAGTGTCGAGCGGTTTGACCGTGCGCAGATCGACCACTTCAACTTCGAAACCTTCACGTGCCAGTTCCTCCGCCGCCGCGAGCGATTCCTGCATCATGGCGCTGTAGCTCACGATGGTGAGATCGCGTCCCTCCCGCGCAATCCGTGCGCGACCAGTCGGCAAACCTTTTTCCGGCAGCTTGTCGGCCTTGAGATGGTAATAAAGATATTTGTGTTCGCAGTAGATGACGGGATCATCGATCGCCACGGCTTCTATCAACATGGTGTAGGCGTCTTCCACCGTCGCGGGCGTCATCACGATCAGTCCCGGATAATGCGCGTAAATTGATTCCATTGATTGACTGTGGAACGGCCCGCTTCCTTTTGTCCCGCCGGAAGGCAGACGCACCGTTATAGGGATCGGCACATTGGTCCGCCAGTAATGTGTGCCGGCATTGTTTAGAATTTGATTGAGCGCGATGCTTGAGAAATCAGCGAATTGCATTTCGACAATCGGCCGCATTCCCTGCATGGCAGCGCCAATCGCAGTGCCGACCATCGCGTCTTCACTGATCGGCGTATTCAATACGCGTCCAGGAAATTCCTTCGCCAGACCTTTCGTCGCTTTAAATGCGCCGCCGAACGTGCCACCGACGTCCTGCCCGTAGATAAAAACGCGTTCATCATCGCGAAGCAGTTTTGCCTGTGCCTCACGGATCGCTTCGAGATAGGTGATGCTCATGAGACGAATGACGAATGACGAATGACGAAATGACGAATGAAACCCAAATGACGAATAACGAAAATCTTCCACGAAACTGCCGGCTTATTTCGGCATTTGTGCTTCGTCATTCCTTCGTCATTCATTTCATTCCACCTGGTCGACAAGATCGCGAGTCGATAACGCGTACCAATCTTCCTTGTCGCTTTCGGGCGGGGCTTCCTTTTGCGCGGCGGCAACTGCCTCGTCCACCTGCGCGGCTGCCTCTTTGCGCCACGTCACCAGCGTCTCCGCGTCCGCAAGATTAAGATCGATAATCGTTTGCTCAGCGACCTTCAGGCAATCACGCGCAAACGGTTGACGCTTTACCTCCTCAGGCACGTAGCTCGCATCATCGTGCTCGCCGTGACCTGACAGACGCAGCACGGACGCGACGACCAATTGCGGCGGACGACCTGCGCGCGCCCGTTTTACCGCGCTACCGATCACGTCCAGGCACGCGCCGAGGTCTGTTCCGTCAAGACTGTAGCCCTCAAACCCGTAACCGATCGCGCGATCAATCAAATCATGACAAGCGAACTCGCGATCGTTCGGCGTGGAATAGGCATAATGATTGTTTGTTGCGACGACCACAAGCGGCACTTGTTCCACTGCGGCAATGTTCATTCCTTCATGGAATGCGCCGGTTTGCATCCCGCCCTCGCCGATGCACGCCAGGCCGACGAAGTTTTTCTCGCCTTTAGATCGTTTCGCCATTAACGCGCCTACGGTGACCGAAACCATCGCGCCGAGATGGCTAATCATTGCGAGTTCGTTGTTGCGCGGATGACCGCGATGAATATTGCCATCGCGTCCACGCATCGGGCCCAGGCGTGAGCCAAGATACGTACGCGTCACGTCTATTAGCGGTTCACCAAAAGCAGATCGTCCAGCCTGGTCGCGAATCAATGGCGCGAAGATATCGCCTTTTTGCAAAAACAAACCGCATGCCACGCTGACGGCCTCCTGGCCTTTACCGATATACACTCCGCCCGTGATCAACCCACCGCGATACAGGCTAACGAGCTTTTCCTCGAGCGTGCGCGTCAACAGCATCCAGCGAAATGCCTCGAGAAAACGCTCGTGCGGCGGCGTGGCCTTTTTCGTTTTTGATTTTGCCGTCCGCTGCGCCGTCTGAAGCATCCCGCAAGTTTACCCGAGATCGACGAGCGCGTGCAAAAAAATTTTCGACTCGCGAATTACACAGGTGGAACGCGTTGTCCTCAACGCGTTGGCAAAATGGATGCGGCTTCGCCATCTGATTATCTTGCGGCTTTGGCTTTCCATGTGCCATCGCGTCGAAGACAAGACGATCCACCTCCATGCTCGCTTTGCGGCGAACCGTTTCCAGCCACCCTTAACGGTTCAATTAACGCAACGAACTACGGGCGCGGCGGCGGGGTGGGCCGTATCCTCGGTGTTATGTTGGGCCTGGCAGTGGGCGTTGGCCTGGCTGTAGGTGTAGGAGTGGCTGTAGCTGTAGCCGTTGCCGTCGGCGATGGTGTACAACCGCCAGGACAATCAGATGGTGTCGGCGTAACACTAGGCGTGTTTGTGGGCGTAGCAGTAACTGTCGCTGTTGGTGTAAGTGTTGGAGTTGAAGTTGGCGTAGGCCGCTCGCAGATCATCTGGACAGAATCGATCCTCCAGCCTTGACCAGAAAAATTGCTATCGCTGCCCATCCGCCATCGCAGCACGATGGTGTGTCCCCCGAACGAATCCAAGTCGACAGCCGTGGTAATAAAGCCACCAGAACTGCCTGTCCACGCTTGGCGCCCAGCCAGCGGATTGCCGCAGCAATTGCTGATGGTACCATTGTAGCCACCCTGGAGAAAGCTGCCACCCGCAGCAATGATGTCTTGGAAGGCGCCGCCGTCGATGCTGATCTCCAGCACGCCCCCGTCAAAGCTGGTCTGAAGCGCATAATTGTTGCGGAACATCAGGGCAGCATTTTCGAGTTGTTCGATCATGATAGGTGGCGAGTCGAGATATTTGTCGCTAATCGCAGCCGGATCATTAACCC
>Ga0222623_10000088_pt1 | contig 22669 bp, 20 predicted proteins | sample PLMtaG_FD_177336 | JGI IMG/M metagenome (GOLD analysis project Ga0222623, IMG submission 177336) | Groundwater sediment microbial communities from an aquifer in East River, Colorado, USA - PLM2_30_coex | ecosystem: Environmental > Terrestrial > Soil > Riparian zone | place: USA: East River...
TCCCCGTCCTCCCTTGAGGACGGCCTGGTCCTCTGCGTCGGGAACGCCGAACCCGAGAAGGGTGTGTCGCAGGCCATCGAGGCTGCCGGGGTCGCGGGCCGGCCGGGATCCACGATGGTGGTGGTAGGCGACCTGGAGGCCGACCCTCGCGAGGCCCAGATGATTCACGCGGTCGCGTCGGCCGCAGGCCCTCGGGTTCGCCTCGCGGGCGTCCTCTCCCCCGGTGAGCTGGCCGACCTGTACTCGAAGGCTCGTGTGTTCGTGACCGCTTCCCGATACGAGGGGTGGCCGATCGCCGTCGCCGAAGCCATGGCCAGCGGGGTTCCTGTGGTCGGGTTCGACATCCCGGGGCTCCGTGAGCTCGTTCGGCCTGGAACGGACGGACTGCTTGTCGCGCCCGGTGACGTCGCCGCCCTGGGTCGCGCCGTGGCTGCGCTGCTCTCGAACCGAACGCTGGCCGCAGCGCTCGGGGCCTCGGCTCGCGAGCGCGCGATGGGCTGGCTCACGTGGCAGGAGTGTGGCGAGCGCTTCGCCGACACCATGGAGGGCGTGATCCGGCTGGAGAGGAGTGGGGCGGGCGATGCCAGCCGAAGCGAGGCTACGTGAAAGGTGGTGCTCCGGGCGGGCCTGCGTAGCCGCCGAACGAATCAGACGACTCCCACACTCGGATGGCGATCCTGTCCGAAAAGGTCGGAGTCAGGGCGGCGGACAGCCGCTCGTGCAACCATCCGGCGAGGATCTCCACGGTGACGCCCGCCTCAAACGACGGACGGACCACTTCCTGGAGGTCCTTGGCTGCGAGGCCCTGGGCCACGCGGCGCACGGCCTCCGTCAGGACGTCGAGGTCGACGACCATGCCGCGATCGTCGAGGCCCGTTCGGGCGGCCACGGCTTCCACCCGATACCGGTGCGAGTGAAGGTTCCCCTCCGGACCCTCCGCATCGGGCATCAGGTGGAAGGCCTCGAACTCCACGGTCGTCCCGACCTCGAACACGCCGGTCATGGGTATCGAATGGCGGCGTGGATGAGGCCGGGTGTACCTCTGTCGATGGCCTCGTAGGCGGCGGGTGCGTCGTCGAAGTCGAACGCGTGGGACGCGAGGGCTGAGAGCGGCAACTCCGTCAGGAGATCCCGAGCAGCGAGCCGTCGCCCCTCCCGGTCCCATCGCTTCGACTGGGAGGCCGGGATCGTGGAGACCTGGCTACTTCGCACGGTGAGGCGTCGTCGGTGGAAGGAGCCACCCAGGGGAAGCGTGACAGGCTTGGTCCCGTACCACGAGGCAACGATACAAGTCCCCTCGGTCCTCAGGAGGTCAAGGCTCTGCCCCAGGGCGCTCGGGTTCCCGGAGGCCTCGACCACGAAATCCAGGCCACGGCCGTCGGTCGCCTCCGTTACTGCCGGCTCAACCTCATCCGGATTCACCACCCGAATCCCGAACGACGCTGCGGCGGCCTGCCGCCAGGGCAGCGGATCCGTCCCGATGACCAGAGCCCCAGACCGCTCGATCAGCGCTCCGGCCAGGGTCCCGACGACCCCCAGCCCCACGACCATCACCGCGTCGCCCGAGCTCGCTCCCACGTCGACCGCGACCTGCAGGGCCGTCTCGACCAGCGGAAGAAGTGTCCCGAGGCGGGGATCGGCTCCCTGAAGGGGGACGAGGTCCTCTATCCGCGCAACGAAATGGTCTTGATGCGGATGGAAAACGAAGACGGGAGCGCCCTCCGCCAGGGAGGAGGTCGAGCGCTCCACCGCTCCCACACAGCTGTACCCGTACCGGAACGGATAGGCGAACGAGCCCCCGAGCGTCCCGATGGTTTCGTCCAGGACCCAGGTCGGATCGACCTCGCCCCGGTATGCCAGCATCTCGGTTCCCGCACTGATTCCCGAGAACTCCGTTCGAATCACGACCTCATCCGCTCTGGGCGCCTCCACGTCGACGTCGCGGATCTCCACCTTTCGCGGAGCCACGAAATACAAGGCTCGTGCCCTCATGGGCGACGGGCCGCGACCAGGGCTGGGACCAGACGGCGGTCGGCCAGGTCCCTCCGGAGCAACGCATCGTCTGCGTCGAGTGCACCAGGGATCCCTGCCCCCGGCCACGGCAGGATCCTGGCCTCGATAAGGCCCGAGGCCTCCAGGAACGACAGCAGGACGTTCTGGGTCAGGGCGTGCCAGGGCGAAGGGGCCGACCGGGCGAATCGAGGGGGACGGATCCCGTCCGACAGGGCCTCCGTTACGAGGATCACGCCACCGGGACGCAGGACCCGAACCGCCTCCCGGCCGAACCCCAAGAGATCGGGAAGATGCCCGACGACACCAAGACACCAGACCTGGTCGATTGTGCCATCGGCGAATGGCAGAGCAGCCACGTCGGCGGCAACGACGCGAACGCATCCGACGCCTGCTCGGTCGCGGGCGATGGAGAGCAGTCTGGGAAGGATATCCACCGCGATGACCTCGCACCCGGTCAGGTTCGCCAAGCGGCGAGCCGGACCACCGATGCCGCACCCGGCGTCCATGACCCGACAGCCAGGCCCGGTAGCGGCGTACGCGGCGATGCGCTCGACCATCTCAGGAGGTCCGGACCAATGCTCGGAACGGCCCGCTGCTTGCGAGAGGTAGTGCGTGCTCAGCTCGGTCACCCGGGCCGTATACCCGGCCGCAATTCCGAGCAAACTGGAACCGACAGGCCTCCGCGTTTGACATCCGCAGTGAGTGGGAAGATGGAGCGGTGCCCTCCCCTCCGACCGAGGCCGGCTCCTCGGACCAGAGCTCACGCCAGGACGAGCAGCGGACTTCCAACGGAAGAACGGGCGCGTTCCCTCGGGAGGTCGCCCGGTTGCTGCTTCCCACCCCGTTCGGCGAATTCGACCTTCGGGCGTTCGAGTCGGAGACCGGCTTCATCTACCTCGCGCTGGTCAAGGGGCGGATCGCCGAGGGCCACTCCGTCCTCACCCGTGTCCATTCCGAGTGCCTGACGGGGGATGCTCTCGGTTCCCTCCGGTGCGACTGTGGCGTCCAGCTGCGGATGGGGCTACGGGCCATCGCCGCCGAGGGCCGCGGCGTCGTGATCTACGTCACGGGCCACGAAGGCAGAGGCATCGGGCTGCTCAACAAGCTTCGGGCCTACGTCCTGCAGGACGAGGGAGCCGACACTGTCGAGGCGAACCACAAGCTGGGGTTCCTGGCTGACGAGCGCGACTACCAGGACGCAGCCCGCGTCCTGACCCTTCTGGGGGTTCGGAGTGTCCGGCTCATCACGAACAACCCCGAGAAACGACGCGGGTTGGAAGCGGCCGATCTCGCGGTGGAGGCCATCCTCCCTGTTCCGGTCGCGGGCCACGCCCGAAACCGGCGATACCTCGAGGCGAAGCGTCGACGACTCGGTCACCTGGAAGCCTCGGCGTCGCTGCCCGAGCCTCCACGCGCAGACGTCGCAGACGTCACGGAATTGCTGGGCACGGTTGACGACCATGGCTGGAGGCCTCATGTGATCGTGAAGTTCGCCCAGACGCTGGACGGGAGGATCGCCACGTCAACCGGCGATTCGAAGTGGATCAGCGGCGAAAGGGAACGAACGATCTCCCATGCCCTTCGGGCAGCATGCGACGCCTTGCTCGTGGGAGTGGGGACGGTCCTGACCGACGATCCTCAACTGACCGTTCGCCTGGTCCCGGGCTCGTCACCCCTCCGTGTCGTCCTGGATTCGAGGCTCCGGATCCCGACCGGCGCACGGGTCCTGGAGGGGGATGCCACGACCGTCGTCCTCACTACCAGCCTGGCCCCGGACGAGCGCCGGCACACACTCCTCGCCAGGGGGGTGGCCGTCCGCCAGGTCGACGAAGGGCCCGGTGGGGTCGATCTTGCGTCTGGGCTGCGCGTTCTCCGCGGCATGGGCATCCGCTCGTTGCTCGTGGAAGGTGGGAGCCGGGTGATCACATCCATGCTCGGCGCGGACGTCGTCGATCGGGTGATCGTGGGGATCGCTCCGGCCATCCTCGGGTCCGGGAGGGAGGCGGTTGGCGACCTCGGCTCCATTCGCGTAGCCGATGCTCTGCGAGTGGGAAACCGATCGGTCCACGTCGCGGGGGACGATCTCCTCGTGGCCGGCGACGTCCTTCCCGTTGCGGCTCGCCGAACCGCCACGGGCTGAACGGTCCAGTAGCCCGGCGCTGTGAGGCCCTCTCCAGATTTGCGGCATCGGGTGCGACATGTGGGCGGTGATCAGTGCGCCGTGCGCCCGAGGAAGGAACGATCGCCGATCCACTGACCGGGAGGTGCGGCCAGTAACACCACGATCGCATCCAGTCGCGGCGCATACTTCGCACGCTTCTCCGTGAAGGAGGCGAACGCCTCATCCACCGGCCGGATCGCGAAACCGTCGTTCTTCATGTCGTTCAGAACGTCCTCGAATTCGTTGCGCTGGATCACCGACTCCCGCTCCGTCAGCCGGAAGTAGTAGAAGAGGTCCTCGACCGCGTGGACCCCCGTCCCGTACAGGAGTTTGGCGCGCTCGTCGGACTCGTCATCGACCGAGGTGAGGATGAGCGTGGCCGCGTCGAGCACGGAGCCGAGTGAGGTGACCCAGGACGTGTAGTCGTGCGGCGAACGGAACAAGGCGAGGATGGGATAGGACATGTGGCTCTCCAGCACGTCGGCCACCCATCGCTCCCACTCCGCGAAGAGCTGCGGCAAGGACGAGGCCACGCCGGCGCTCCCCATCCGGTGGAGGAGTTCGGGCCCCGAAGGAGGGGACCCGGCCCGCGCGTCGAGAAGCAGCACGCCGACCTCACGGCGGTTGAAGGCCTGGTACAACACCGGGAGATAAGCGATCACCACCGCGAACAGGCCAAGTCCGGTCGCGCCCTCGGCGACCGCGACGGCCCGGGTCCATCCGGTAACGCCGCCTCCCACCCCGAGCGTGAACAGGTCGGCCCCGCTGTAGTACAGGGCGTTTCCGAACGAGCCGCCGCCTGCCCTCATCCCGTGGACGAATGCAGGGCTCCACAGGATCAATGCGTAGGCCACCAAGGCGATGAACACCCAGCCGACCAGCAGGACGAAGAAGAAGAAAGGTGCCGCGGCAGCCAGGACCCGCTCCCGAGCCTGGACCGTCTTGGTCCTCAGGCCGACCCACCTCCAGGGGCGCCACATCGGCTGGAACAGCATCCTGCTCAAGCGGAAGCGTCCCCGCGCTGCGCGGGGCGTGACCAGGGTCCGGAACACGTCGACCAGCGTCCAGACGAGCAAGACGATGCCCAGGGGGAGCGCGATCCACCGCACCGTTTCAGGCGCCCCTACGCGGGTCCGTCCACGTTGAACACCGGCTCGCCGGATCCCGAGCGCACCACGACGATCCTCGCCTCCTCCTCGTTCGGATTGCTCTCTCGATGGATGGCGCCGGCGGCGACATGAAGGAAATCCCCGGGGCCGGCCTCGAGGACCTCCGCGCCGCCGGGGCCGAACTCCATGCGAAGGACCCCCGAGAGCACGTAGATCGTCGACTCGAAGTCGCCGTGATGGTGCCACCCCGAGGCCATCCCCGCCTCGGTCCGGGCCACGCCGGCCCACTGGCGGTCGGTCGCGACGGCCTCTTCCCGGGTCATCCCGGGCGTCGGCGCCCCCTGGGTGCGTTCGTGGGGACGGATCAATCGAACCCCTCCAGCCACGTCGATGTCCCTCCTCATCCTGATGTGGTTCGAAGCGTACAGGTCCCCATCACGAGTGAGGAAACCAGGGCCTTGAGCATGGGTCTGGCCTGGTCAGGGGGCGGATTTGGGTCTTGCGCCCCGCCGTGGCGAGTGCCAAACTTGGCCGGTCCGAGCTGTGAAGCTCGGCGATGACGGCGGCGCGACGCGGGCACGCGCCGCCGTCTCCTTTGACCGGTCTTGGCTGGGCGAAGAGTCGTCGCGCCGGTGCTATCGTGACTGGTCCCGGGCGCGTAGCTCAGCGGGAGAGCGCTTGCTTCACACGCAAGAGGTCGTAGGTTCAAATCCTGCCGCGCCCACCGGATAACTGCGGGTAGATGTACCGGAACAGCCGCCAGCGCATTGGGCTCCGCCCGGCACCGACCGTTTCGAGGGAGAAGTGGGAGGAAGAGCTCGGCCGGCTCAAGCTCGCAGCCTGCGTGAGGGTCCTGAGCGAGCAACACGCGGTAGAAGGCGCGACTCGGGGAAGCGACGCCGTCGCAGCCTACGACGGCACCCTAACGACGTTGTCGATCACGTTGACGCCGTCGCCAGGGACGTCCAAGACGCACAAGGAACGATCCCCGTTCTTGTCGAACCCGGCCAGAAGAGCTATCGGATCCGGAGTTCCCGGCGGGGGCGGGTACGTCGCGACGATCTGCTCGAAGGTGAGCGGACCATCGAAAGAGGGGGGACAAGCGCCGATTGGCGGCTTTGCGCCTGCGGCGCGGACACCCATACCGAGAACCAGGAACATCATCATCACCGCAGCGAAAGCCCTCCGAGTCTTCATGTACCGCACCCCCTCCGCGCGCCGGCCGGCGCCTCTACTTGATGTATCCGCTGCGCGGCTGTTCGTCAAGGGGGCACCGCCACGATGCCGGCCGGGTCACGAGGGCATGACGGCGCGATGCACGGGGCGAGATCGGCGCCTCCGGACGGCATGGATGAACCCGCCGATCGCACCGCCGACCACCCCCCATACCAAGCCCAGTTCCAGCCCGTACGGTGGATAGGGCCCGTATCGGAAGTATCCCGTGGCCACGTAGGACAGCGGTCCGTGGAACCGAGCGGTAACCAGGGCCAGGATCAGCAGGGCGGTCAGGGCCACGGCGAGGACCATGCCGGCCATGGCTCCCACCAGCGCCCCCTCCAGTCGACCCCGCACCTCCCCCCATCCCGCCGCCAGGACCCCGCCGGCCAGGGTGGAGATCGCCGGGATCAGAAGGAAGAGCAGGAACCCCCGAGGAGGCGGCCCGAGCTCGGGATACCCCCAAGCGGTGTTGAAGGTATCGGGGAGCCGATGACCGAAGAAGGACCCATAGGAGAGGAAGCAGTAGGGGGGAAGGGAGGAGCCGGCGCCTCCACCCACCTCGAGACAGCCGCCCATTGCCGGGACCAGGGTCCAGGCTGCGACGTTCGGAAGGGCGAGGACGCCGAGCAGGACCACGGCAAAGCCGGTGCCCACCCCAGGGTGGAAGGCGGCGTCAACGATCGACGCCGTGCGGTCCGCATCGACGATCGCGAGGATCCCCAGGCCGACGAGCGAAAGGGATAGCCCAAGGCCGAGCATCCACAGGCCACCGCGCACCGCGCCGCGCCATCGCCGGGGCCATGTCTCGGTCTCCCAGATCCACGGCGAGGTCCAGACGGCTTCGCCCGCCGAGCGGATCCCCCCGATGGCACCGAACGCCACGCCGATACCGAGGGGCCAGAAGAACGCCGCCAGGTGCGAGGGGTGAACCGACAGGGGTGCGGCGTCGGGGAGCCGAAGGGTAAGGGTCAGGCCCCACGAGGCGATTCCGCTCAGGGCGGCGTAGGGGACGGCGACCTTGGCCCCGTGGACTCCCCGGCGGAGCTCGGGGCCTCCCACGGTCTCGCCGACCCTTCGCCCCGCCCGCGTCAGCATCCAGGCGGCCAGGGCAGTGCCCGACAGAAGCGCGAACGCTGCCACGGCGTCCGCCGCGTAGCCGCCGGGCCACGCGAGGACCTGCTCGGCATCGGCCGGCAGGCGGAGGCTGGGGGATCGAAACGCCAGCCCGACATGATGGAACGCATAGAACAGGGCCCACCCGTACCGGGCGGCCTGGCCGGCCGACGCAGCTCCGAGCGCGCCCGCCAAAAGCGCCAGGAACGCGACGACTTGCCCCAGAGCGGCGACGGAGAGCGCGGCAAGGAGGGCGCCGCGGATGGCCTGCGGCCATCCGCGGCGCACCATCGACGATGCTCCGGTCTCGACCGTCTCGGTGTCGGGCGGTCCCGCCGACATCTCCACCCCTCTCGCCACGATCGTACCCGCGGCCTCGGACGGTCCTTCGGCCACATCGAGGGTATCCTGCCTGCCTGCTCGAACGGGCCGCACGGTTCCCGAGCACCTCGTCGCCACGCTGTGCAGGACGAAACGCACGAACCCGAGGAGAGACCATGACGCCCCCAGATGACACGGCCGGTTTGTCGAGCAACGGTGCGGCGGCACGCGCCGTGGATCTGTTCAAGGTCTACGGCTCGGGCGATGCGGAGGTGGTGGCGCTCGGCGGCGTCACCGTCGACTTCGAGTCAGGGCGGTTCACCGCGATCATGGGCGCGTCGGGGTCGGGGAAGTCCACGCTGCTCCACTGCATGGCCGGCCTCGACGCGCCGACGTCTGGGCAGGTGTACATCGGCGACGTGGACCTCACGACCCTGTCGGAGAAGCAGCTCACGCTGATCCGGCGGGAGAAGGTCGGGTTCGTGTTCCAGGCGTACAACCTGGTGCCGACCCTCACTGCCGCCGAGAACATCACGCTCCCGCTCGACATCGCCGGCGACAAGCCCGACCGGGGATGGTTCGACACCGTCGTTGACGCCGTGGGGCTCCGGTCCCGCCTGGGCCACCGCCCGAACGAGCTCTCGGGAGGCCAGCAGCAGCGGGTGGCGGGGGCCAGGGCCCTGGTCAGCAAGCCCGAGATCGTCTATGCGGACGAGCCCACCGGGAACCTGGACTCGAAGAGCGGCGTGGAACTGCTGTCGTTCCTCCGCAGCGCCGTCGACGACCATCACCAGACGATCGTCATGGTCACTCACGACCCGAGCGCCGCGAGCTTCGCCGACCGCGTCGTCTTCCTCTCCGACGGCCACGTCGTGGACGAGATGCGCGACCCGACCTCCGAGCGCGTGCTCGATCGGCTGAAGTCGCTCGAGGTCTGATCCCCGTGCTGCACGCCACCCTGAAGAGCCTCCTGGCCCGCAAGCTTCGTCTCGCCCTCACCGCGCTCTCGATCGTCCTGGGCGTGGGCTTCGTGGCGGGGACGTTCGTCCTGACCGACACCATGAACAAGGCGTTCGACGATCTGTTCACCCAGGCCGCCTCGGGGAGCGACGTCATCGTCCGGGCGACGTCGGCGTTCGAGCCGAGCCAGGCGGGCCCGGGAGGTGGCGGCGGTGAGCAACGCGAGCCGATCCCCGAGAACCTGGTCGCCACCGTGAGGGGCGTTGCGGGCGTCCGCTCGGCGGAGGGCAGTGTCTCGGGCTACGCGCAGATGGTCGATCCGAAGACGGGCGACGCCATCGGCGGGGTCGGCCCGCCGACGATCGGAGGGAACTGGAACACCACGGCGGACGCCACGCTCGAGCTGAGGTCGGGGACCCCGCCCGCCGGCCCCGACCAGGTGGTGGTGGACGCGGCCACCGCGAAGAAGTACCAGCTCTCGGTGGGTCAGACCATCAGGATCCTGTTCCAGGGGCCGTCGCGCGAGTTCCGGATCGCCGGCATCGCCGGGTTCGGGACGGCGGACAACCTGGGCGGGGCCACGCTCGCGCTGTTCGATACGGCGACCGCCCACCAGGTCCTGGACAAGGTGGGCGTGGTCGACGAGATCGACGTGATCGCGGACCCCGGCGTGTCGCACACCGAGCTCCGAGGGAGGATCCAGGATGCCCTCCCCACTGGGGTCGAGGCGGTCACCAGCACCACCGTCGCCGATGAGAACTCTGAAGCGCTGAAGGAGGCTCTGGGGTTCTTCCGGACGGCGCTGCTCGTTTTCGCGTTCATCGCCCTGTTCGTCGGCGCGTTCATCATCTTCAACACCTTCTCGATCATCGTCGCCCAGCGCATGCGCGAGCTCGCCCTGTTGCGGACGCTCGGCGCAACCCGTCGACAGGTGATGACGTCGGTGATCGTGGAGGCCTTCGCCGTTGGGCTGTTCGCCTCGGTCCTTGGAATCGTCGCCGGCATCGGGATCGCCCTCGGACTCCAGGGGCTACTCGCGGCATTCAACATCGATCTCCCCAGCACGTCGCCCCAGCTCGAGCCGCGCACGATCATCGTGGCGCTCTTCATCGGGACGGTCGTCACGGTCTTCTCCTCGATCCTGCCCGCGTGGCGAGCGGCCAAGGTCGCCCCGGTCCAAGCCCTGCGGGAGTCGCAGGAGACCGGGGCCGGGGGGTCGTGGGGACGACGGCTCGTGGTCGGGCTCCTGGTCACGGCCGGCGGGATGGCGGCCCTCCTGTACGGCCTGTTCGGAACGCCCTCCAGCACTGCCGTCTTCATCGGGGCCGGAGCGGCGGCCACGTTCATCGGCATCGCCATCCTGTCCCCGCTCGTCGCCAAGCCGATCGCCGCGGCGATCGGGGCGCCCATCCGGGGCCTGGGCGTCCAGGGCAAGCTGGGGAGGGAGAACGCCATGCGCAACCCACGCCGCTCTGCCTCGACGGCCGCCGCGCTGATGATCGGGCTGGGGCTGGTGGCGATGGTGGCCATCCTGGCGGCGTCGCTGAAGGCGTCGTTCGATGCCGCGCTCAACGAGACGTTGAAGGCCGACCTGATCCTGTCGACGTCCTCGTCCTTGCCGTTCAGCCCGGACGCCGCGGCCAGGACGCGCCGGGTGCCGGGCGTGGCCGCCGCGTCGGAGTTTCGACAGGGCGGGTTCCGGGTGAACGGATCGACGGCGTTCCTGACCGCCGTCGATCCGTCCACGGTCGAGCAGGTCACCTCGCTGAAGGAGTCGCCCGGCTCCATCCAATCGTTGGCGGATGGGGACGTGCTGGTGTTCGACGACGTGGCCACGAAGAACGGTTGGGCGGTCGGCGACACCCTCCCGGCCGCCTTCGGGACGGTGGGCAGGACCTCGCTCACGATCGGGGGCACCTACGACGAGAATCGTCTGGTCGGCAACTACGTGGTCTCGCTCGAGACCTACGGGAAGTACTTCCCCGAGCAGCTCGACACGTTCGTGATGGTGAAGCTCCAACCCGGAGCGGACCTGCAGACGGTGCAGGGGGCGATCGAGGAGGCGACCCGGAGCTTCGGCAACATCGAGGTGCAGAACCAGACGGCGTTCCGGGACCAGCAGGCCGGATTCATCAACCAATTGGTCGGGCTGATCACCGCGCTGCTGGCGATGGCCATCCTCATCGCGTTGTTCGGCATCGTGAACACCCTCGGCCTGTCCATCTTCGAGCGGACCCGCGAGCTCGGGCTGCTGCGAGCGGTGGGCATGAGCCGGCGACAGGTGCGGTCGATGATCCGGTGGGAGTCGGTGATCATCGCCATCCTCGGCGCCGTGTTGGGCATCGTCATCGGCGTCGCGTTCGGCTGGTCGATCCAGCAGGCGCTGGCGTCCCAGGGACTGACCGAGCTTCGGGTCCCCGGTGGGCAGCTCGTTCTGTACTTCATCCTCGCGGGCTTCGCGGGCGTGCTGGCTGCCATCCTGCCGGCCCGCCGGGCGGCCAGGTTGAACGTCCTTCGGGCCATCTCGTACGAGTAGTCGGCCGCCGGCGGCTGACGGCACGAAGACGCGCAAGGTGCACGGAGCCGTGCGGCTATCATGGCTGCCCATGCCGCAGATCGAGCTCCCCGACGGGCACCGCGTCGCGCTCCCCGAGGGCGAGCCGATCGGCTCGATCCTGCCTCCCGAGGCGATCGTCGCCCGGTTCGACGGCGAGTTGGTGGACCTGTCGTTCGTCCCGGAGCGCGACGGAACGGTGGAACCCGTGACTGCAGACCAGCCCGACGGGCTGCATGTCCTTCGGCATTCCACTGCCCACGTGATGGCCCAGGCGGTATGCGAGCTGATCCCCGGCGCGAAGTACGCGATCGGCCCACCGATCGAGGACGGGTTCTACTACGACTTCGAGCTCCCGCAGCCACTCACCCCGGACGACCTCTCGCGGATCCGAGCGCGGATGGACGAGATCCGGGCGGCGGACCAGCCCTTCGTCCGGGAAGAGCTGTCACGTCAACAGGCGCTCGAGCGGTTCGCGGACCAGCCGTACAAACGGGAGATCATCGAGGGCCTCGACGAAGCCGAGGGCGCCGGCGCGGACTCGGTAGTGGTTTATCGGAGTGGCGAGTGGTCCGACCTGTGCCGGGGTCCGCACGTGCCGTCTACGGGGCGGGTCGGCTCGTTCATGCTCCTGAAGCTGGCCGGCGCCTACTGGCGGGGCGACGAGTCGCGTCCCATGCTCCAGCGGATCTACGGGACCGCGTGGCCATCCGAGAAGGACCTGGAGGCGTATCTCCACCGGGTGGAGGAGGCGGAGCGCCGCGATCACCGGAAGCTCGGGCGCCAGCTGGACCTGTTCTCCTTCCCCGAGGAGTTGGGGCCCGGGCTCGTCGTGTGGCATCAGCGTGGGGGGATCTTCCGCAAGCAACTCGAGGACTATGTCCGCGACCTCCACCTCGAGCGGGGCTACGACCTCGTGGTCACGCCCCATCTGGCCCGACGCGTGCTATGGGACACCTCAGGCCACACGGCGAAGTTCATCGAGAACATGTACCCGGTCATGGACGACGGACAGGGCAACGAGTACTTCGTCAAACCCATGAACTGCCCGTTCCACGTCCTGGTCTACAAGTCGCAGGTGCGCTCCTATCGCGACTTGCCGATGCGCCTGTCCGAGCTCGGCACCGTGTACCGGTACGAGCGGGCCGGCGTCGTCCACGGGCTGCTTCGTGTTCGGGGCATGACCCAGGACGACTCACACATCATCTGCAGGGAGGACCAGCTGATCGACGAGATCCTCTCCGTCTTCGACCTCACGCTCGACATCCACCGTACGTTCGGCTTCGAGGATCCGGTGGTCACCCTGTCGACGAAGCCCGGGCAGGCCATCGGCGAGGAGTCGATGTGGGCCCGGGCCATCGAGGCCCTGACGAAGGCGCTGAACAACAGCGGACTCGAGTACGCCGTGGCCGAGGGGGAGGGAGCGTTCTACGGCCCGAAGGTGGACTTTCACTTCCGAGATGCGATCGGGCGCCTGTGGCAGCTGACCACCGTGCAGGTCGACTTCGCCCTGCCCGAGCGGTTCGACATGGAGTTCGTCGGCGAGGACAACGAGCGCCATCGCCCCGTGATGATCCACCGGGCCATCCTCGGATCCCTCGAGCGATTCTCGGGGGTGTTGATCGAGCACTACGCCGGGGCCTTTCCGCTGTGGCTCGCGCCCGAGCAGGTGCGGCTGGTGCCGGTGGCCGACCGCCACGTGGAGCATGCGCGCGAGCTGGCGGAGGGGCTGCGGAGCGCCGGGCTCCGGCCCTTCGTCGACGCGAGCGGCGAGACAGTCGGGAAGAAGGTGCGGGAGGCGCAGCTCATGAAGGTCCCATACACGCTGGTCATCGGGGACCGCGAGATGGAAGGTGGACACATCACCGTCCGCGACCGGTCGGGCGCCGAAGCAAAGGACGTGGCGCTCGACGCGTTCGTCCGGGCACTGGTCGAGGAGGCCGGCACCCGCTCGCTCCAGCAGAGCCGGTTCGGAGACTAGCCGGTCGTGGAACGGCTGTGGTCGCCGTGGCGGATGGAGTACATCGAGGCGGCGAAGGGCGACCCGGACGGATGCATCTTGTGCGACCTTCCGGCCAAGGGCGACGATGCGGCCACGCTGATCCTGGCTCGGGGTGAGCGGGGATTCGTGCTCATGAACTCCTTCCCCTACAACCCCGGTCACCTGATGGTCGCGCCGTTCCGGCATACCGGCGACTTCGAGGATCTCCACGACGATGAGCTCTCGGACCTGGACGGACTGATGACACGCTCGCTCCGCGCCCTGCGGGAGGAGATGGAGCCGCACGGCTTCAACATCGGGATGAACCTCGGGCGGGTGGCGGGCGCCGGCATCCCCGACCACGTGCACTGGCACGTCGTCCCCCGGTGGAACGGCGATACGAACTTTATGCCGGTGGTTGGTCAGACCCGGGTCCTGCCCGAGCTGCTCGAGGAGACCTACCGCAAGCTCGCCCCTCGATTCCAACGATCAGGCCAGCGGTAACGGGCGCTACTTCTTCGCCTCGTCCTTGGCCTTCTGGGCCTCGGCGATCAGCCGGTCGGCGAAGTGGGACGGCACCTCCTCGTAATGAGAGAACTTCATGTTGAAGGCTCCCCGGCCGCCGGTCAGGGAACGGAGGTCGATCGCGTAGCGGGCCACCTCCGCCTGGGGGACCTGGGCCTTGATCCGCTGCTTGCCGGGTCCGGCAGATTCCATCCCCTGGATCTTGGCGCGTTTGGAGTTCAGGTCTCCCATCACGTCGCCGGTGTGATCGTCCGGCACGACGATCTCGAGCTCCACGATGGGCTCGAGCAGAACCACGCCCGCTTGCTGGGCGGCGTCCTTCAGCGCCAGCGATCCCGCGATCTGAAAGGCCATATCGGAGGAGTCCACCGTGTGGAACTTCCCGTCGACCAACGTGACCCGAACGTCGACCATGGGGTTGCCGGAGAGGGCTCCCTCCTGCATGGCCTTCACGACGCCCTTCTCCACCGATCCGATGAATTGGTGGGGGATCGCCCCGCCGAAGATCTTGTCCTGGTACTCGAACCCCGAGCCTCGGGGGAGCGGCTCGATCTCGACGCTGGCCACGCCGAACTGGCCGTGGCCGCCGGTCTGCTTCACGTGGCGGCCCAGGCCCTTCCCCGGGCCCCGGATGGTCTCCCGATAGGCGATCTTGGCCGGTGCGGTCGTGACCTCGACCCCGAACTTCCGCTTCATTCGCTCCATCATCACCTCGAGGTGGGCCTCGCCCATCCCGTAGGCCACGGTCTCGTGGGTCTCGTCCGAGCGTTCGACGCGGAACGTGGGGTCCTCCTCGCGCAGACGCGAGAGGGCGGTGGACAGCTTGTCCTCATCTCCCTTGGTCTTTGGGGCGATGGCGTAGGCCAGGAGCGGCTCCGGCATCTCCATCGAAGCGAGCTTCACCGGGTCGTCCTTGGTGGAGAACACGTCGCCGGTCGTCGTGTGCGACAGCTTGGCCACGGCACCGATGTCGCCGGCGGGCACCTCCGCCACGGAGTCGTGCTCCTTGCCTCGGAGGGTGAACAGTTGGCCTACCCGCTCGTCCGTGCTCTTCGTGGCGTTGTACACAGCAGAGTCCGGCCGCATCGTGCCCGAGAACACGCGGAACATCGTGATGTGGCCGACGTACGGGTCGGAGACCGTCTTGAACACCAGGGCGGTGAGTGGCTGTGAGGGATCGCAGGTCCGCTGCTTCTCCTCGCCGGACTTCGACACGACCGTGATCGGTCCTCGGTCAACGGGCGAGGGGAACTCGTCCACGATGAACTGGAGGACCCGATCCGCCCCGATGGGCCGCGCCGCCGCGGCCACCAGCACCGGCGCGATCCTCGCCTCGGCGAATCCCTTCTTTACCCCTTGGACCACCTCGTCCTCGGACAGCTCGCCCTGCTCCAGGTACTTCTCGATCAGGGCGTCGTCGGACTCGGCCACCGCCTCCATGAGCTTCTCCCGGAAGGGGTCGGCCTTGCCGGAGATGTCATCGGGCCACGGTCCCTCCTCCGCCCGTGGTCCGGAGCCGTAACGGAACGCCCGTCGCGTGAGGAGGTCCGCGATGCCCTCGAACTCGTGCTCCTCGCCGAGCGGAAGCTCGAGCGGGGCGACCTGCGTGCCGAAGGCCCCAACGAGCTGCTCCAGGGTGCGTTCGAACGAGGCCCGCTCCCGGTCCAGCTTGTTGACCAGGATGGCCCGTGGCAGTCCCGCCTCGACCGCGAGCTCCCACGCCACCTCGGTCTGGACCTCGACCCCCTCCACCGCCGACACCACAAGGAGCACGGCATCGACGGCCCGGATGGCCGAGCGCAGGTCGCCGACGAAGTCCGCGTATCCGGGCGCGTCGAGGACGTTCACCTTGACGTCGTTCCACTCGACCGGGGCCATGGCCAGTGAGACGCTCAGTCCCTTCTTGACCTCCTCGGGCTCGAAGTCGGAGACCGTGTTGCCGTCCTCCACCTTGCCCATGCGGGTGACGGCGCCGGAGGTAAGGAGCATGGCTTCGACCAGTGTCGTCTTCCCGGCACCCCCGTGACCGGCGAGGAGGACGTTGCGGATGTTCCTGGGTTCGTACGTCTTCACCGGCGGACCTTTCGGCGCGGATCGGCAGGTGCGGAAGGAACCCGGGGATTCTAGCGCGGCGAGGCGAGGCTCCTTCGGGCCGCTTCGAACGCGGTGATACGCTCGCCGCGGTGTCGGTCTCGGTGAACGCGCAGGCGAGAAGGCGCGTGGCTTTCGTGCTGGTCGCGATGGCGGCGGCGGGCGCGGTGGGGATCGCGACCTGGCAGATGCTCACGGGCCGGCCGATCGGTGCGGGCCTGGGGGCGCTGGCGGCCGGTGCCATCCTCCTGGCGGCCGATCCGATGATGCTTGGTCCCGGGGCGATGTTCGAACGAACGGTCGCCTCGTACGTGGATCGGGCGTACGACGGAGCCATCCTCGCGGCCATCGCCTGGGCATACCGGGCCACGGACCCCTTGATCGCGGTTGGCGCGCTCGTGGCGCTCGGGGCGAGCTTCCTCGCGTCCTACGTCCGAGCCCGCGGCGCATCGCTCGGTTACGGCGTGGTCGAGAGCTCGATCACGCGGGGGCTCCGCTACGGATTGATCTCGGCCGGCCTCCTGGTCGATGGACTCGGTTTGGCGCTGTGGACCCTGGCATCGGTGATGGGGCTCGCGGCACTGGTGCGGACCAGCCAGGTGGCGAAGGAGGAGCGGGCCTGAGCGTCGAGACCCCAAGGGAACTGCTGGCCCTCTGGTCGTTCCGCCTGGTCGCCTGGCTGGCAAGGACGTTGCCGGAGCGAGCCGGGCGCCGTGCGTTCGATGCTTTCGGGCGCCTGGCCTTCCGCCTGCTTCCCGGTGTGCGGGCCACGGTCGCGGCGAACCAGGCCATGGTCCTGGGGCAGGAGCCCCGGTCCGACCTGGTGGTATCGGCCACGAAGGAGGCGTTCTCGCTCTACGCGAGGTACTGGTTCGACACGTTTCGGGCCCGGATCCTGCCCGTCGCCGAGCTGAATGCGCGCACGATCACGGAGGGGGTCGACAACATCGACCGGGCCCTCCAAGGTGGCAAGGGCTGCATCACGGTCCTGCCCCACATGGGGAACTGGGACGTTGCCGGGCGATGGCTGGCGACCCACGACTATCGGATCGCGTCCGTGGCCGAGGAGCTCCGCCCGAGGAAGCTGTTCGAGCTGTTCCTTGAACACCGGGAGGCCCTGGGGATGAAGATCATCCCGCTGACCAGGGACGGGCACGTCGGTCAGCAGCTCGGCGCGCTGCTCGGCCAGAACTGGATCGTGGCCCTGGTGGCGGACCGGGACCTCACCGGGCGAGGGGTCGAGGTGGAGATGTTCGGCGCGCCCCGGAGGCTCCCGGTCGGGCCGGCGCTGCTGTCGCTGTCGACCGGAGCGCCACTGCTCGTCTGTCCGGTGTGGACCACCGACACCGGATGGAAGATCCGGATCGGGGCGGCGCTTGAGATCGAGCGGACCGGTGACATACGTGCCGACGTGGCCGCGCTCACGCGGAGGATGGCCGCGGAGTTCGAACGGGCCATCGCGTCGCGACCGGTCGACTGGCACATGTTCCAGCCCGCCTGGAACAACCGGCTCGGCCCCGTCGGGAGGAACGGCCGGGACCCGTGAGGGTCGCCCTGGCCTGCCCCTATTCCTGGGACTCCCCGGGCGGTGTCCAGGTGCACGTCCGGGAGCTGGGGGAGCGGCTCCGAGGGCGTGGGCACCAGGTGCTCGTGTTGACGCCGTCCCGGAATCGGCCGGCCGAACTGTGGGTTCGGGCGGTGGGGCGACCGGTGGAGGTGCCGTACAACCGGTCGACCGCCCCGATCGATCCTCGGCCCTGGTCGGTGCGACCGGTCCGCCGGCTCCTGTTCGCGTTCCGACCCGACGTCGTGCATGTGCATGAGCCGTTCACTCCGAGCACCTCTATGTGGGTCACGCTGTCCTCGCACGCTCCGGTGGTGGCCACGTTCCACGCGGGGGCGGAGCGGTCCCTGCTGTTCGATCTGGCCACGCCGGTGCTGCGAAGGATGGCCCGCAGGATCGCGGTTCGGATCGCCGTGTCCGAGCGGGCGGCGGCCTTCGCCCGCGCGCGGCTGGGAGGGGAGTTCCGGGTCGTGCCGAACGGGCTCGACGTCGCGTCCTTCGCCGCGGCGGAGCCCGCCGACCTCGATCCCGGGCGCAAACTCCTGTTCGTGGGGCGTCTCGACCGACGCAAGGGATTCCCCGTTGCGGTGGAGGCGTTCCGCCTGCTCGCAGACCGACGTCTGGGCATCCGGCTGATCGTCGCCGGCGACGGAAAGGAACGGACGGCGGCCGAACGCCTGAAGCCCCCACTGCGCGACCGCGTGACGATGCTCGGGGCCGTGCCGCGCGACCAGCTCCCTCGGTACTACGCGGCCTGCGACTTGCTGCTGGCGCCGTCGCTCGGCGGGGAGAGCTTCGGCTACGTACTCCTCGAGGCCATGGCCGGCGGGCTTCCCGTTGTGGCCAGCCGGATCCCCGGCTACGACGAGGTCATGCGCGACGGGCGGGAGGGCTTCCTGGTGCCGCCGGGTGACCCGCTCGCGGTGGCCGACGCAGCGGCGAAGGTGCTCGACGATCCGGCGCTGGCACAGGCGATGGGCCACGCCGGCCGCGCGACTGCCGCCCGGTACGACTGGGGGGTCGTGGCGGAGGAGATCGAGGCCGCGTATCGGGAGGCCCTGGCGCTACGATAGGTGTATGTCGGCACTCTGGATCGCCGTCGGCTTCGTCGTCCTCGTCCTCCTGTACGCCATCTACCTGTTCAACCGCCTGATCTCGATGCGAAACCGGGTAGACAACGGTTGGTCGCAGATCGACGTGCAGCTCCGCAGACGCTACGACCTCATCCCCAACCTCGTGGAGACGGTGAAAGGTTACGCCGCGCACGAGCGCGAGCTCTTCGAGCAGGTGGCGGCGGCTCGTTCCCAGGCTATCGGCGCGTCCAGCGTCGGCGACCAGGCCCAGGCCGAGAACCAGCTCACCGCGGGCCTCCGGCGCCTGATGGCGGTGGCGGAGAACTACCCCGACCTGAAGGCGAGCCAGAACTTCCTGGCCCTCCAGGAGGAGCTGACGGGGACCGAGTCGAGGATCGCGTACGCCCGGCAGTTCTACAACGACCAGGTGATGCTGTTGAACACGCGGATCCAGGCCGTGCCCTCGAACGTGGTCGCGAAGGTCTTCGGGTTCACGCCTCGGGAGTTCTTCGATATCGAGGATGCCATCCGCGGCCCCGTCCAGGTGGACCTCACCCACCCATAGTCCGTGTACGAGCAGATCGCCTCGAACCGGCGGAAGTCGGTCGTCCTCATCCTGGGAGCGATCCTGCTGCTCGGGGCGGTGGGCTATGCGATCGGGCTCATCACCCAGCAGGGTCCGGTCTGGCTGATCTTCGGCATCGCCCTCGCCGTCGCCATGTCGGCCGGCTCGTACTTCTACGGCGACCGGATCGTGCTGGCCTCCACCCGTGCGCGCGAGGTGACGCCGGAACAGGAACCCCGACTGCACAACATCGTCGAGGGACTCGCCATCGCAGCGGGGATCCCCAAGCCCCGCGTGTACATCGTGCCGGAGCAGGCCCCGAACGCGTACGCCACCGGGCGCGACCCCGAGCACTCCTCGATCGCCGTGACCCAGGGGCTGCTGGAGGCGATGAACCGGGTGGAGCTGGAAGGGGTCGTGGCCCACGAGATGTCCCACATCTTGGACCGCGACATGCTGGTCGGAACCATCGTGGCGACGCTTGTCGGTGCCGTCGTCCTGATCTCCGAGTTCTTCACGCGCGCCCTGTGGTGGGGCGGGGTGGGTGGACGTCGCGGCAACGACCGGGGGGGAGGGCCGGCCGAGGCCATCCTGTTCGCCGCGGGGTTGGTGCTGCTGATCCTTGCGCCGATCGTCGGGCAGGTCGTGCGGTTCGCCATGTCGCGGCAACGCGAGTACCTGGCCGACGCCCAGGGGGCGATGCTCACCCGATACCCGCCGGGACTGGTGGCCGCGCTCAAGAAGATCGCGGCCGCCAGCAGCATCCCCATGCGCTCGGCGAACAACGCCACGGCCCACCTGTGGCTGAACCAGCCGTCGCGGATCCAGGGCGAGCGGATGGGCCCCCTGGAACGGCTGTTCTCCACGCACCCGCCGATCGAGGACCGGATCCACCGCCTCGAAGAGATGTGACGTTCTTGCCGCACCTCGTTGAGGGAGGCCCGGCCGGCGGGTAGCATCCTGCGGTCCGGCGTACGCCCGGTGCCCGTAGGCCCCCCGATACCCACTCGAACCACATGGAGGTCCCTTGAGCTTGACCCGTCGCGGAAAGGTGGCGGCGGGGGCGTCGACCGTCGCGGTTTTGGCGCTCGCCGCCGTCGGCTACTTCGTCGTCTTCCCCAACCGGGCTCCGGCCTTCGTCCAGGACGCCATGTCCAGGGTCGGCCTGGCCGAGCCGCCGCCGCCCCCGCCGTGCCCCCTCACGGGGGAGCCGGCCCCCCATGGCCAGGTCCCCGACCGCCCTGCGCTCGCCATCAAGGTGGAGAACCTTCCGGACGCCCGGCCCCAAGCCGGCCTGGACCGAGCCGACGTCGTCTACGAGGAACCCGTCGAGGGAGGGATCACCAGGTTCATCGTGGTGTACCAGTGCCACAGCGCCGAGAGGGTTGGGCCGGTCCGAAGCGGTCGGACCACCGATCCCAAGGTCCTGGTCCAGTTCGGCCACCCGGTGATGGGCTACGCCGGCGGCCAGGCTCCGGTGGTGCGGGCCATCGACCGCGCGGGCGTGATCGACATGAACTACGACATCGCCGTCTCCGCGTACAGCCGCGACGACAGCCGCGCGGCTCCCCACAACCTGTACACGTCCACCCGGCAGCTGTGGAAGGCCGCGAAGTCGCGGGACGGCGCTCCCGCACCCGTCTTCTCGTACGATCCTGAGGTCGCGGGACCGTCTCGTAAGGCCCGCACCGTGCACCTGCCGTTCTCCTCCTACTCCGACGTGTTCTGGACATGGAGCAGAACCCAGTCGGCCTGGCTCCGGTCCCACGGGACCGTCCCCCACGTGCTCGAGGACGGCACCCAGGTCCGCGCGGCGAATGTCGTGGTCATGCAGGTCGAGGTCAGCAGCGGGCCGATCGTCGACGCGGCCGGAAACCATTCGCCCGAGGTCGAGCTGACCGGCTCGGGCAGGGCTTACGTGTTCCGGGACGGCCGGATGGTCATCGGCCGGTGGGAGCGCGAGACCCTGAAGGACGTGACCACGTTCGCCACGAAAGCCGGCAGGCAGATCGCCCTCGCGCCCGGCGTCACCTGGGTGGAGCTCCTGCCCAGCACGATCAGCGTGGAGGCAGACCGGTAGGACCGGCCACACCTCTGGCTGCTCGGGGTCCGGCGGTAGACTGAAGCCCTGGGCAGCGGGCAGGAGGAAACCGTGGATCGCGAGACCGGCACCTTCCGCGTGAAGTCGGGCTTGGCCGAGATGCTGAAGGGCGGGGTCATCATGGACGTGACCAACGCCGAGCAGGCCAAGATCGCCGAGGACGCCGGGGCGTGCGCCGTCATGGCGCTGGAGCGGGTCCCCGCCGACATCCGCAGAGATGGGGGCGTCGCCCGGATGGCCGACGTCGCCAAGATCGAGGAGATCATGGGCGTGGTGACCATCCCGGTGATGGCCAAGGCGCGCATCGGGCATTTCGCCGAAGCCCAGATCCTCCAGTCGGTGGGCGTGGATTACGTGGACGAGAGCGAGGTGCTCACGCCGGCCGACGAGGAGCACCACATCGACAAGTGGGCGTTCACGGTGCCGTTCGTCTGTGGGGCACGCGACCTGGGCGAGGCCCTCCGGCGGCTGGCCGAGGGCGCGGCCATGATCCGGACCAAGGGTGAGGCCGGCACGGGCAACGTAGTGGAGGCCGTGCGCCACCAGCGGGCGATGCTCCGCCAGACCGGCTGGCTCCAGACCCTCCGCCCCGAGCAGTACGTCTCGGCGGCCAAGGAGCTCGGCGCGCCGGTCGAGCTGGTACGAGACGTGGCGGCGGCCGGCAGGTTGCCGGTGGTGAACTTCGCCGCGGGCGGCCTGGCCACGCCGGCCGACGCGGCGCTGATGATGCAGCTCGGAGTGGACGGTGTGTTCGTGGGCTCAGGGATCTTCAAGTCCGAGGATCCCGGCGTCCGGGCCCGGGCCATCGTCGAGGCCACGACCCACTTCAACGACCCCGACGTCCTGGCCAAGGTGTCGAAGGGTCTGGGCGAGCCGATGCACGGCCTGGATATCAAGGAGCTCGGCGAGGAGGGGCTTCTCCAGGTTCGCGGCTGGTGAACGCGACGTCCGGCGCGTCGCCCGAGCAGCCGGTCACGCCGCCTCCTCCGCCCGCGCTCCCGACCGAATCCTCTGACGCGGCCCATATGATGGAAGGGCCATGAAGGGCGGTGTCCTCGCGCTCCAGGGCGACTTCCGGGAGCACGCGCACGTCCTCGCCGACCTCGGCATCGCGCCGGTCGAGGTCCGCCGGCCCGACGACTTGGCCCCGGTCGACCTGCTGGTGATCCCGGGCGGGGAGTCGACCACGATCGGCAAGCTCGCGGCGAGTGCCGGCCTGGTGGAACCGATCCGCGAGCGGGCCGCCGACGGGATGCCGATGCTCGGGACATGCGCCGGGATGATCGTGATGGCCGAGCGGGTCGATGGAGGCGAGCCGCT
>Ga0222623_10000089_pt1 | contig 22659 bp, 9 predicted proteins | sample PLMtaG_FD_177336 | JGI IMG/M metagenome (GOLD analysis project Ga0222623, IMG submission 177336) | Groundwater sediment microbial communities from an aquifer in East River, Colorado, USA - PLM2_30_coex | ecosystem: Environmental > Terrestrial > Soil > Riparian zone | place: USA: East River...
GATAATACTATATGGAAGTGTTGCAAGAAATGAAGAATCTTACAAATATGTGAATGGAAAACTTTACCTTGAGAGCGACCTAGATGTAATTGTTGTAGTCAAAAATAGGATTGTAGTGTTGAAATCCTGGTTAAGACTTAAAAATTTATGTGATATGATCTCTGACGAATTAAGAAAAAATTGGTCACTCTCTTTTGTCACAATATCCATAACTACTGAAAATAGGTTGCTTAGAGCAATTCCTTATGATTTTCACCTTCATCTGAAGCTTAATGGTAAAGTAATTTTCGGAAAAGAGTTGATCTCATTGATGCCCAGTTACGGATACGTTGAATATAAGAATATTCCATTAGCTCAACTCAAAATGACCGTTTTCGGTCATATGATGAATGTAGTTAGGTCCGTGGCATTAAGCGGAATTATCGAGGAAAAAATTACTGTCAATGGTTATAATTCTATTTTAAAATCCATACGAAAATTGACCCTTTTTATGATCCGAACCATAATAATAAAAGATTCAATCCCGTTAAACCCATATGATTTAAGTGAAATAAAAACAAAAAGGAGTTTATATCAAACAAAAAACTCCGCGATGTTTCATGATCTCTTAGACAGTTATGACGAAATAAAGTTAAGTGATTCAAAAGAGCATTGTTCTATGTCTGAGATCGAAAAATGCTTGGTCAGGGTTATTAAGCAATTTAATTCAATTATTGTAATTTTCACAGGTGTTGAGAACCCTTTTGTCAGCTTGCCCAAAAAATTGATTTGTGGACGGGAACCATTCATTCAGAGATTTGAATATAGCATGTATCTACTGCTTACCAATATCCGTACTAGGTGGAGCATAGGGTTATTCAAATTTATTATCTTCACAATACTACGTCCTGAAGGCATCACTTTAAGATTCTACGATCTTTTTATATCTAGTCCGGACTTGATTAAATCTTTAGGCGAGGGAAGCAATGGAAATAACCAACAACGACAGTCTTGGGTAAAAAGATACAGCAAGACTTTGAGTCCATGGGAGTATGACGTGGTTCCATAACATAATTGATTTAAATGTGAAGTAATTGAGAGAACAAACATTCTTTGGACATTGCTCATCTTCTGCCCGAAAAGATGAAATTTTCATTACTTAGCGAGCATCCTAACCGACCCGACAGCTCCTAGGAATCTATCGAATTGAGCTATTTTTTGTTCTATTCACATCAGCTGGGTGATGACCACACACATATTGATCAGCTACCAACATTAAGACCCAAACGTGGCAAATCATAACGTCTTGAAATGTTGAATGATCCTTTCTGTGAGTATCTATATTGGTAATTTCGCTTGTAAATTGATCTTTTTTGCGAGGTCCACCTAAAAGTAACACTAATATTTTACGGTTTAGTTATCTAGAACAATTATGTGCATTCTTTTCTCTTTAGACGGCGTTCAGTACGAAGACTAACTAAAAGGAGTTTCAAATTGTATTTCCATTACATCTAACAATGCAAATACTCATTTTGTGTCAAGCGCTTTACCATGTAACTTGACGTATGCAAATCTGTTTGGATCTCGCTTAGATTTTAATCTAATAATCTTCATTTAATAGCCTGCCAACTTTGGCCATGATACCGTTTAAGGGCATGGCAACTCTTGGAGGCAGCACATTTACTGTATCTTCTATGTCAGACTTAGTTAGAATTCTGAATTTTAGAAATGCAATAAATGAAATCCCAATAGTACTGATTGTCCCCACTATAAAGTTTATTTGAAAATAGGCAAGAATGGGAGCTGGCAAGAAGCTTATTGCAGTTATTAAACCCAAAGATTTCCAATGTATCATCATGCCAATTTTTTTGGAAACGATTATTGAGACAACGAAACCTATTATTGATCCAATCAAGAAGCTGATGGCAGCTCCCATCCCTCCAAAAGAAGGGACAAGAAGAAAATAAAGCAAAGTTCGCGGGATGCTAGAAGCAAGTCCCAAGACCAAGACTTGTCTGTAATTGCCATATGCATAAACCAATTGACTTACCATAAGATTTACTGAATTTGGCAGGATTGTTATCATGAAAATTTTCAAGAATAGTGAGGCTTCAATATAGTCGTGACCAAGTAATCGGATAAGATCACTAGAATAAAAAAAAACTGATGATGAAAGAGGTAACGACAAAATCATACTTATCTTTAATATCCTCCAAGCAAATCTCTTTCTACCGTCACCCATTGCAGATAAGGCAGGATAGGCAATTGTAAAGAGAGGAGCACTAATTGTAGAGACAGCGGAGAATATGGCGTTTGCAAGAAAATATGAAGCGGCTTGACTTGCACCATTGAATCCAAACACTACTATTGTTCCTAAACTTGATCCACCCAAGGCAGTTACCAATCTTGGTATCAAACTTGGAATACTTGCACTAAGAATACTTCTGAAAGGATAATTCAATTTTATATTGCCCGTCGTGCCATGCCTCGATCTAAAAATTCTATGTATGGTAATAGCCAAGAGGATTGCTGTGAGAATTTCAAATGAGGCATAACCCATCAGAATGCCCAAGGCACCAGTATTCATTAAGACTAGAACAACCACTACAATAATTCTAGTGGAGGCGGCAAACGCCATGACTATTGGTAGTATTTTTGTTTTCAGCGTAGCAAGAACTATTGAATGAATTAAAAATGAAATAGAACCCGAAGCAATAAGTATCATGGAAGAGATCAATAAATCAAGACCTAGACTTACAGAAACCCAATCCTTTATGATTACAAGTATTGCAATACTACCCAATATTCCCAAACTAACAAAAATCAAAGAAGCTTTTACAAATACGCTGGCTTCTTCTAGATTATTATCATGAAAGCTTTTTGCTAAAAAGCGAGAAACCCCCACTGGAATCCCCATCGTGGCGACTATTGTGAAAATAGTAGCAAGTGAAACTACTGCTGAAGCTGTTCCAATGATGTCAGGAGTAGCTATCCGAGTCAAGCCTATCCATAAGAGGAAGCCAGAAAGTAAACCAATCGCCCTCTCGAGAAATATGTATGCGGCCCCCTTGCCAATACTAAGTTCTTTTAACTGAATTCCCCTTCGATCTGATACTTTCAGAGGTTTATAAATATAGTCTAGAACCATGAACGGGGCTGGATCAAATTTTCTGTTCGAGTAACTTGCCGTAGTTAACGTGAGTACTAATGCGTTACTGGAAAGATGATTTGTAAGCAGACCGACTTATTTTTTAGTTTTTTAGTTTTCTCCTGATTGTTAGCTTTATTGCCCAACTAAAGATCTCAAGAAATAATCCGGAATATTTCTACGCTATTTTTCTGATGTGAAAGTACATAGAGATAACCATCAGGTCCGACATCTAAGTCAGTAATTGAGCCAAAGTTTTGACCAAAGACAACTCCTTGAAGTTCATGTAAACTATTTGCTATTTTATCTTTGAGGGGTCCTTTAAGAAGTAGTCCTGATCTATCTCTTTTCAAGTCGAAATGATAAAGATAGCCGTTATTATTATCTCCTACAAACAAATCATTTTCATATCCTTTTCCATATTTGTCAGAATTTAGGAATTTAATAGCTGTCGGACCAACTGTGCTATTCCATATGAATTCAGGCTCGCTATATTTGCCCTTCCCATCAAAATTTACTAAATCATGACTATCTGGATTGGATACTTCTTTTCCAGCAATAAGATCTCCTCCTCGTAATACATCATATTTTGGTTTCCAAATACCTTGTATTTGTGACCATCCGCTGTTAAACCCAGGTTTGACGAGATTAATCTCATCACCATAATCAGGGCCATTCTCTGTGTCCCACAGTTCACCAGTTAGCGGATCAAAGTCAATCCCAAAACTGTTTCTTATACCATAGGCATAATAAAGGTTCAGTGGGTATTCGGAACCTAATATTCCTTTAAGGACGGACTTTCCTTCTTGGGTGAGTCTAAGTATCCCCGCCCTTCCATCCGGTTCTGTTCCATTTTTATAATTTTGAGCTTTAGTTTTTGAGCTTTTATTAGCTGAACCAACCAAATCGCCAATAGTAATGTAAAGATTATTATCGTGACCTATTTTTATTATCCCTCCATTGTGGCTTGGCGCGGGCCAGGCTGGTAGATTGAGTAAAAGTACTGGGTTTATTAGTCGATTATCCTTTAGTTCATACCTGTAGAGCTCATTACCAATTGGATAAGTTCCTGGCTCACAATAATATGTTTCATGACATACATCACTCCCATCACTTTTTTCAGATCGTGTATAATACAGAAAAACGTATGTTTTGTTATCATTTTCACCACGATTAGCGGTACTCGAGGTTGCAGTAGCAATTCCCAGCATACCCCTTTCCCGTTTATTCGCCACATTGACGTCAAGTAAGGGTTCTTTTAGAAGAACCCCATTCACAATTCTGTTCACCTTTCCATTATTTTTATCCAATAACAAAATATCATCATTACCCAGAAAAGTCATAGTGCTTACAGGCGATAGGGTGTTACCTTTATGTTTAATTTCTTCCTGAAATATTAGCTCAACTTTGAGACTAGAATCAGAAACATTTGGGCGATTGTTTGAGTTTAATTCTGAGGCATTCACGGCCTCAAAGTAATTTACGTTTATTAAGACGAAAATTAAAGACAAAATGATACTTATAAAGGTAAACATCGTAGAAATTAGATCGATTCCGAAATACACATGCATTAGTAAGGCGATGAAATTGTCATATTTAATTATTTCTTACACAGTACGTATTTTTTCCCAATTCTGTTTATTGTGACGCAAGTGGCAACCATATCTTGTTACTGGGCTTCCCCGAAAATTCGAGATCGTACTACTTGGGTTTCGAGATCTTGTTACCGTGTTTATGTCCTAAAAAACCCATAATCATTAATTACGGTTCTATAATTGACAATAATTTACGTTAGTAAGTAACAGACTTTATCTTGGACGATTACTTTTACATTTGGATTTGATTTGACTTAGTTATCGCTACAATGAGATGGTTTCGACATTCAAAATGACTGTCTACATCGTCGGTATCAGATGTCAACAACATTGGAAGAATTTGTCCTCTAAATACAAAACTCTTGTAAATGCTTTAATTTTAACCCTTGTTTGTGTCTTTAACAATAGTTTTTACTAATAATGAAGTGAAATTCTTTCTCCACAGAATTAACTTATATACTGTTTGTACAATCAAGTCAATAGGAAAAGTACATGCCTGGTATTAGCATTAAATGTGACATTAAAAAAAAACAGATAGCAACACTGTTGACGATTGTTTCTTGAATGCATTAGATTCTGTAATGTATAACGATTCCTACAAGCGAGAAATATTATTAACAAACGATCATTATTTAGTAGGTTGCACGAAATATTCAGAATATCCAATAAGTCTGATTGAAAATAGTGAATATTGGGTTTGCATAGAAGGAAAAATATATGGGAAACCTGATTCTGTGCTGAATAACGAAATATTTAGCATTCTTAAACATGTGTTTAATGGAATGCATCGGTCAGATAGAGATAAAAAAATTATTACAGACTTCCTTCTCCAAACTGACGGTGACTTTATTATTTATGCATTAGACAAAAATACAAAGGATTTCGTGATTATGAACGATGCTCTGGGTAGACTGCCATTTTATTATTATAAAGATAATGAAATGATATTAGCTTCCAGAGAAATTCAATTCATATCATGCGCAATTAAAGATAACCATGAAAATCATAATATTTTTGACAAGTTGGGAATGGCCCAGATGCTCCTGTTTTGTTATACATTGGGGAATAGAACACTCATAAACAATGTTTATCGTTTAGAACCAGCTACTGTTCTAAGAATATATTGCGATAGCACATGGCTCGAACTGGATACGATTTACCGTTTTAACTTCGAAATAAAAAAATATTCTAATGTGAGTATTGAGAAAAATGCTGAGGAGCTTGTTTCGCTATTTTCTGAAGCGTGTCGGAATAGGGCAGATTATGATGCAAAAAATATTGTTTCATTAAGCGGGGGTTTAGATTCAAGAGCCGTAGCCGCATGTTTGCATGAGAATAAAATTCCCTGTTATGCAGTAACATCAACAGAACCGCATTGGAGACCAGTGGAGGGTAGTATTTCAGAAACAGTAATCGCGGAACAAATAGCAATGTCGTTGGGTATGGAATGGGAAAACTATGGAGTTATGAAAGCAGGTGCAGAAGATTTAATTATGATGTTAAAAATCAAAAAAGGGTTAACATACTTAGGGCATAGTTTTTTCTTACGCTTTCTCGAGAAACTGAATAAAAACTATGGTTTAAAGTCAATCAATTTTTTTACAGGCCATGATGGGGGCGTAGTATTTTCAGATTTATCGAATACAATAACCAATCTCGACAATCTTGATAGTTTGGCTCGCGGAATTATCTATTTAGTCGGTGAATTTCGCCTGGCGGAAGTTGCTGCGCTTGTCCATATCAAAGAAAGTGAAATAGTTGATGAATTATTAAATATTCTTGGTTCATATCCAGAGGAAAATTTGCGTCAGAAGTTGCTGCACTATCTTTTTTTTGAAGATAATGCTAAATTCACTTTTGAGATTGAGGATCTAAGCCGTATCTATTTTTGGACCGTGTCACCTTTTAACTCCCTTCCATTTTTTAAATATATCATAAATTGTCCTGACAAGCAAAAATCTAAATATGCATTGTATCGAGAATTTTTTTTTATTATGTCACCATCGGTGGCAGAGATTAAGAATTCGAATTGGGGTTGTTCCATTTCATCTAATAAATTCAAAATAATCCAGTCCCTACTGCTACTATACTGGAAGTATCCTCATTTAAGGAAAATTATAAAAAAGCTCAAAGACAAGGGTAGCTACTATCCATACAAATATGATTCCACAGTAATACGATGTATTAGAGACCAGCTATACAATTGCACTGCGCTATCAAAATATTTATCACGCAAAGAAGCAGAACAAATTCTTAATAATTCTACTGACTATAGTCATTATGGATTTGATAACCTCTTAACCGTAACGTCCCTCATAGCGAATACTCTTTGTGATAACAAGTCCATAGAAAGTCACTTTAGCGATTAATACTGATTTCTATTCTCTCATTATAATAATCATTCATATCAGAGACAGAAAGTTACCCCATTAAATTTCATCAAATGTTCAATCCAATTTTGGACAAGCTTCATTACCCGGAGGCCTGAGAACGACCACAGAATAAGGAAGTCTCAGTAATAAGACATTCCTCTTAGTCAGACCTTAATCTGCCTCTCAAAATTGCGGCTATAGAATATAGCAAGCTTCCAGTTGTCAACAATATTATTCCAATTATGGTAGTACCTACGGTGAGGAACAATCTATTTGTCAGCAATACCGTTACGTATCGATAGGACGAGAAATAATCTAACGCATTGTAGGCAAAATATCCTGATAAAGCTAGCAAGGCGATCCCGGGCAACCCATAAAAAATCAAGGGATGCCGTACGGAAATGAATTGAATTATTCGAAATGCTAACGTCAATCTAGTCGTCTTTGTAAACATAATGGAAATAGTAAATAGGATACTCCCAGTAGTAAGCACAATAATTCCTGTAATTGTAGTAGTTACTGATAACAGTATCATGTTTATTGAAATATATCTTGTGGTAGAAAGCAATTCTAACGCATTGTAGGCAAAATACCCAGAAATGGCAAGTAAGGCGATTCCAGGCAATCCATAAAAAATCAATGGGTGCCGTAAGGAAATGAATTGAATTACGCTAAATAATACCCGTATTCCATGTGATAAAAAATTATGAGTTGAAGTGTTTTTAATATCATAATTGATTGTTATGGGTACCTCTTTTATAGTTAGATTTTTAGAACCAGCTCTCAATAGTATTTCGGTAGATATTTGCATCCCATCCTCTACCAAATTCATCGATTCTACAGCGTGTCTACTATAGCCTCTAAAACCACTCTGTGCGTCTGTAAGATTCTTATAAGAAGCTTGCTTTGTGAGTTTAGTAATGGTTTTGATTCCAAAGCTTCTGTAGTATGGAACTTTTATGCCATCTTTTTGATCTATGAATCGAGAACCTATAACAATATCAAATCCATTTTTTAATATGGGTTCGATGACAGATGGAATCTGTTCAGGATCATGCTGTCCATCCGAGTCTAATGTCACTATAACATCTGCCATTCTTTCAAGGGCTGATTGAAAGAGGGTACGTATGGTTTTGCCGTATCCAGAATTCTTGTGATGGTTTATTACAAATGCTCCTTCTTGTTTTGCGAATTTTGCTGTGTTATCAGAAGAACCGTCATCACAAACAATGACTTCATCGGCGTGATTTCGTGCCCTCTGAACAATACTTGCAATATTTTTTTCTTCGTTATAAGCGGGAATACAAACAATTATTTTTGGATGAGGATTAATATTATCGGCAATTTCATTGAGATGGATTTTTTCCATTAAAGTCAATTTTTTTCACAGTCCTCGGGATATATAATTTTATAAATAACAATTTCATCTTGTTTATTTAAGGTATTTTGATAATGGTATTTCTAGAAAGTAGCTAACAAGCCTGTGGCACACATTGACGATTGTTGATATTACTATTATCTTTCTAGAACGGCGAGATTTCATTCCATTGTCTAAATACTTGTCATGCTTTCAAAACTCATCCATTCATTCGTGACGTAGTTTTAGTTATGGTTTATGGTGCTATTGTTTTTCTAGGGTTCAGATGGATGAAAACTCGGATTCGTGTCGTAAATCCAAAATGAGACTGAGATAACTAGACTCAAGAAGAATAATGTGCTTTTAGGAGTTTTGATCCTTGATTTCACTTACAATAAAATGTTTGTATGCCAAAAACAAAGACGAAAGAATTTATCTATAGGTTTCATTAAGACCTATCAATTAATCAATTCAGATTACCGTGTTTGCTGATAGCTCATATTGACATCTGTTTTTCAGAATGAAATTTTTGTATTTATTGTCATGTCGATTCTGTTGGATATTCAAAGTGATAGCCAAGTACAATCGCACTCTATGGAGACAATAATTAGGAATTCTGGTTATTCATAAAGACGTAAAGTATAATTTGTTAGAGTGTTTCACTATTCAAATGTTGGTCTTTGTGATTTTTGTTCTTTTACTTTTCATTGTTGTCGGAATCCACATCATTTATCCGCTCCTGCTAAAAAGAATATCACAGAAAGTGATGAACTTATCACAAAGTAACATTGGCATGAAATCTTTTTCACAGTCAGACTTACCCATGGTATCGATTCTCATTCCTGTATACAACGAAGAATCGGTGATTGAGAGGAGAATCAATAATATTTTTGAAAGTACATATCCTAAAGATAAACTGGAAATCATTGTCATAGATTCTGGATCCAGAGATAATACTCGATCAATCATTGAAACAAATTTCCAAAACAGAGTTATTTTAATAAGGGAAGATCAAAGATACGGAAAGGCTCATGCCATAAATCTAGGTTTAGGAGTATGCAAAGGAGACATAATCATACTTACTGATGGACCCACATTATATGATAAGGAAACGATTTCTGAATTGGTTAATTCATTTAGAGCCTCCTCAGTAGGTGGCGTATCAGCATTATATAATGTTCCTCTCACCGGTAAAAGTCACGTTGTTGATTCTGAACATACATTCTGGTTACATAAGGATAAAATTAGGATATTGGAAAGTAGAGCTTATTCAACGTCATGGTTGTCAGGTGAAGCCTGTGCATTTAGAAATAAGACTATAACTAAAGTCGATGAAGATACATTAGCAGATGATTCAAATATTGCTCTGCAACTAATATCAAAAGGGTATAGAGTGATAGTAAATGAAGAGACATATTTTACCGAAGGCTCTCCTTCTGCTCTGTACGACTATTTCAAAACTAAGGTAAGGAGGGCATTAGGTGGTTTGATAGAAACACTCAGATTTAACTCTTTATTGTTCAAACGTCAATATGGATATTTTGGGTTAATTATATTTCCATATAGATTTTTCGCCCAATTGATAAGTCCTATTGCTTCAGCCATCACAATAGCATTGGCTATTCCAGCTGTAATTGAGAGTATTGCATACCTTGGAATTTATAGTTTAATTATTGGAGTAACCTTATTATCCATAGCTCTTATTTTGAGACATACAGTCATCGCTTATATTTATACACAATTGATCAGTTTAATCGCACTTTTTATGCTATTAACAGGAAGAGTAGATGTTCGCTGGACTCGATCGACAACTAGATCATAATCGGTTTAAACTTGTTTGTCTAAGTTTATCACATAAATAAATACGCTAAGGTTTCGTCGATATTAGTGCAATTCGTGGTTAAAATTCCAGTATGATCTCTTTTGTATTCGTTTGGAATAGCGAAACAGTCCATCTTGTTGATTTTTTGAAACGTATACCACTATATGGGATTGTTCGTTCTTAATCACGTCACAATCCTATGGTTTTTTTACTTTGCAACCCAGTAATATACATTAGATCCTCGTCGAGTAGATTTTCTCTATCATTCGCGTCCATTCATTACTTCCCTTGGGTTGAATTTAAGATGCATGATGTGGTGATATAACGTTATCTTCCATTAATAACAGCTGTAATGGGAGTATTTTTGTAGTAGGGAAGATACACACTCACAATTCAGCAAGTACTGACATCTTCTACAATAATACTGGTTCTGGTACCTGTTACCATTGCATAGTTAACATGTATTTTACCATAATATCCGACCTCTTTCCTGACCAGTAAGCCTCTGTCATTATAATATTCATTTAAAATGACGAATTTTCTACATATGACTCCTACTTTTATTAGTGTAGAACATGGAAATTGCCAAACGCTTTAATAGATTAAAAATTAATACTACAGAAATTGAATACGAAAAAAATAAAAGCATATATTACTTGTTGTTTGATTTCAAATCCTACTCCATTTTTATAGGTCGTTTGTAAAGCCAAAATGATGATCGATAGTCGGATAGCCATAGTGGGTGTGATGTAGTTGACATTTAATTTTGAAAAGAGCCATTATTTAGTAACTTCGATAGTCTGTGCTATTGCGGGTATTTGTGTTTATTCTGTACTCACATACGTACTTGTGGCCCCTCGGATAACCATTCCTATTTCTATTATTATTTCTATATTGATTTTCGGATTAACAAAGTATTACACTGCATCTCACGTTGATGTAACCGACACGCAAGATCGGAATTCAGCAAGAAGAGATAATCCGGATGATGACATCAAGAGTAGCGAAGAGAAAAAGAAAGGTGTACCTATATCAACAAGTCTTTTTGTTATCATCTTTACAATACTCATACTAATTTGCATCTTTACTCCTAAAGAGAACTTCCATATATTTGTAAACTGGAGTGAGATTGGGATACTCGGCATTGCGCAATTGTCTGCTGCCATAATGCTATGTTTCTTTGTACCAGGTTTTGGAATAGTACTCATTATAACCAAAAAATACAAGATGAATTCCATCTTAACAGTATTACTTGCTTACCTGTTCAGCATGTTGATCACTGGCATAACAGCATTCATCGCAGCATTATTCTTTGATAGTGCTATCTCCGCAAGTAAAAATCTGTTCATTTTAGTATATGTATGCATACTTGTTACTTTTCTTATTTTCAATTCAGCATATAAAATTGGGGTTCTGAATAAAGCCCAAATAAAATATCCTTCTTACACCCATTTTGCCTCAACTGTGCTTATCAAATTTTGGAAATATCTGACAATGAGAGCCTCTGAATTGCTTGTATTCGGAAGCCTCCTTATGTTAGTAGTTGTATCGACAAACTACCTTTACGGCGGTACTACAATCGGTGATCAGTGGTATCATCAAGGACGCGCTCTTCTCTTTATGTCTGGTACATTTAGGGATGCTGCTCTGTCGGATGCAGAATATTTTTATGCGCCACTCCAGTCTGCATTACTTGCAGGGCTTACCACACTTTCTGGGGTCCCCTTAGTAAACTCCTATGCTTCGATTGCTTTTCTTAATATGACAGCGGTATTTGCCTTCTACTATTTTTTTTCAACATGGGTCCCTCGGAGTATGCAAAAAGCTGCCCTTATCGCGTGCTCATTAATTACATTGAGTGCAGGATTTGGTTGGATTTATCTACTCAATATTTCAGTTACAACTCAACCAATAGTCTCTCAGCAATCCAGCCTGAATGTATTCGAGAATATAAGACAATTAGATATTGTCAGATCAAGTAATTTTGGTATTACAGCTCCTGATACTGGTCTGACTTACATTGTATTGCCTATAGGTTTTGTGCTATTAGGAATACTTCGTACAAGATTCAATAGTAATTTTACTAATACTGCCATAGTCACAGCAATATCAATCTTAGGAATAATGTCTCATGATGAATTTTATATTTTTATTATAATTGCATGTCTTTTGCCACTAATTTTTAAAATGAAATCAAGAAATTATCTGTATCTTGGCTTTCTCCTTGCTTTATCAATTGTATATGTAATAGATATACTCACACCCGGAAAATTTTTTACTTTTATTCAGATTTTGGGATTGCCATTATTACTCCTTACTGTACTGTTTGTAGCAATTACATGGACAATATATTTGACAGGAAAATATCTACAAAAGGTTTTAAAACAAAGGTTAACTTTCTGGAAGGCGTTAAGAAAATTACGTTATCGTAATGACAAGTTTAAGTTTCTGACAGTGGTACTTGTTATCTATGTAGTTGCGTATGTATATTTATTATCTTTCATTGTCTTTAGTCAGCTCCCACTAGATACCATAAAAGTTCAGAATTACGATAGACAGCTTACTTGGTATCTATATCCAATGAGGATGGGACTAGTAGGCTTACTTGGCCTGGCATTTTTGCTTTCGTACCTTTTTAAGAGATTTGATAAAGAAATCTTTGTTTTTGGCATATTCATAATTATCGCTCTTCTTGCAGGCCCGTATTACGATGAAAATAGATTCAGTAAATATGTGATGATTGGGGCTATTGGATTTGCCTCGTTGATGGTTTATAAGATCTTAACTCCGAGATTTAATAATAAACCAGCTTATACTGGAGTTCTAATAAGCGCAGTTATGATAACTTCTAGCCTTTCATTATTGATGTACATAGGTTTCAATTCATTGATATTGCAAACACAAGATTTTAGTGATACACTCCCACGAAGACACTTTCCTTCAAATTCAGAAGTGCATTTATTTGAGCTTATACATAACAAAACTGATGTTGATTCAAAAAAATATAATGTAATAAGCTTTTCCAAAGAATATGATAATTGGGAGGACAGTCCCATATTAAAAATTCAGGGCTTCTCAGGTCTCCCTAAAGATAAACTCTTCCAAAGTCCATTGTCTCTAAACTCTTCGACATTAGATGCATTGTATCGTCAATTAGACTATACTAATGCCAGATATATAATATTACCAAAAGATAGTATGCAATCTATATCTGGAGTAACTGAACCCGCTCGCTTCGCATTTGACTATTTTAAACCCGTATATGAAGATAATAATTACACTGTTCTTGATGTACCGCCACTGGAACCCCCGACCTCAAATAAGACCGAAGTTGCGCTATTATATAACCAAAAACTAGACTTAGCACCAACTAAAGTTTCAGACATAAGGTTGTTACCGTACAACAATAATACATTCGATTTTGGAGGAAAAAGTCACTCCGTAACTATACATCATAACAATCAAACTGAAGGAGGAATCCTATTAAACTCAAAAAATAAAGACGGAGATACACTTTGGTCAAAAACCCTAGTGCCAGCAACAAAGGTGAATTATGTTGAGGCAAGGTTTCGAGCAACTTCTGAAAATGAGAATAAAAGTAATGTGAATTTGAAATGGTTGGAAAAAGACACAGAGTATTCTGCATCACTGTCAGGCAAACGTCTGGATTTGTATCAAAAATCAGTAAATAGCAAAGACAAAAAACTTCTAGTCAGAAATACAGAAGTAGGAAATGATCAGATGTGGTACGTTTTAAAAATTGTAAGTTTGGATAATTCAATTAAAATATATATAAATGATGCGCTAGTAATTCAAGCGCCACGACTTCAAGCAGGTAATAACACTGAAGGGATCTCCAGAGTTGGTATAGAATCTAACTACAACGATGTAGAATTTGAGCCCGTAAAAATTGGAAGCATTTATGATTCTACACAGAAAATCTATGAGGCAACAAAATATTACGATTATTATTATCCACTAAGCCTTCTTGCATTATCTAATACTAGGTACGACATTTTTAGTAATGATGATCTGTCCGCATTTTCAAATGACGTAATACTTACCTCAGATAATTTGAAACTCGACAACGTTACTTACAATAAGTATTTAGAGTACGTGCGTACAGGTGGAAAATTAATTGCAATAAATTCGAATAATAATTTTAATGGTTCTTTTAGTCATCTATTTGGAATACAATCTAATGACAGCAATAGAGAGACATTTACAAATATAGCTTGGCACAAGAACCGTCAAAATGTTTTGTTAAATGTTCCTGGCTTGGTGAACAAGATTGAAATGAAATCATATTCCGATACCAACGTGTTAGCATCATATCAGAATAAGAACAATCGGACAATTGCCCCATTTGTTGTAGAAAAAAATTTTTCTAATGGTGGCAAAATTGTGTTGATCAACGCTGAAGGTTATTTTAACACAATATCAAATTCGCCCCGAAAATACTTCTTATCTTTATCGAATATTTCAAACCTATTGGACCTTCCTTCAACTAAAGCGAAAGCTTATCAAGGTACAATTGACCCTATACAAGGATTTATTGGAGATATGGCAGTATCTGGAGATATAACACTAAACAGTTCATCATTATCACTCCTCGATGAAGACGGTCGCCCATATGTAATTAATGCATCGCGCATTGTAATATTTAATGGGACTAACAACTTACACAGTGTTTTTGATGATGTCTTGATAAGAGATCTAAATCTATTAGGTGATTATGAAATAATTATTAATTTTAAGGGAAAATTAAAGCTACCAGACTTGAGGTCTAACCACAATTACATTAGTATGTTGATACCGACTGATTCTAATATGACAGTAAAACTCTCGCCAGCAAAACATAGTCATAGTGAAATTGCAATTCAGAATCATTCTTCTAATTACACTATCAAAGCAAATAATGATTCTAAAATAGAATTTTATAAAATTAGAACTAACCCTCCATTGAAATTCGTACCTATCATGATGAAGAATCCTGAAATTAAAGTCAATGGGAATGCAAGTATTAAAAATTCAGTTTTTTATGGATATATTTCTCAACAAGGTAAGTTAGAAACTGGAGAGCCCATAGACCTACAAGGAAAGCTAAATGCGAAATTTGACTTTATAGATCACTACAATCAACCTTACCGGAATGGAACTGAAATCTCGTATATAACCTACCTTCAATCGCTAACGATGGATCGCGGCAATAGTTACCAACCTAAAGAATTTTTAAGACTGCCTGGTGATATTTCCACCCAAGCAAAAGAGGAAGGACTAGACATACCCTTAGAAAAAGTGTTAAGTTCCTCAAGCAATATCATTGTCCTGATAGGGTTAACTACAATAACTCTAATTGCAATTTGGCTACTTCGAAGGATGCATGTATATTAACATTAATATAATTTCAGTTTGACAAAAGTAACTACGTATCTTCTCTAACCATGAAATCCAGGTATTATACTCCTTAAAGTTAGCAAAGCGACATATTCTAGTGGATAACACAAGTTATTTTCTGTTGCAAATAATTAAAAGCGCGGCATATCTTTTGATAATTGTATATTTAACTCAGACCATTTATATATTGCAATAAAAATTAGCTATAAATGAAAAGTTGCTAGAGCGGTCTATGCTCATATTTGTCGTTCAAATAATCGTCATGATTATTGTTGGAATTCTATTCCAAATGGCGAGTGCAGCACAAGAAAATACTCTTGAAAGTACTAACAAAATTGATCAAAAATCTGCAACTTACTTTAGCAACACAACTAATCTGAGCAACAATGTTGGTCACTCAGAGCTTCCACAGCTTGCGTCATACGGAGACAACGTATATGTTGTATGGATCGACGATACTTCGGGAAAACGTAGCATTTACTTTAAAAGAAGTACCGATGGTGGTTGTACTTTTGAGAGCACAATCAATCTAGGCAATCAAAAGGGAGGTTCAATAGATCCAAAAATAGCTGTATCAGGAAATAATGTGTATGTAGTATGGGAACATACTCCAAGAAATAATGGCGCAATATATTTCGCAAGAAGTACTGATAATGGGGCTACGTTTAGTCCGAGTGAAAATCTGGCTAACAATTCTGGATTCAATGGATTTCCGCAGATAGCTGTGTCAGGGAGTAACGTATTTGTAGTATGGCATGACGCTACCCATGGCATACTTTTCGCAAGAAGTACTGATAATGGGGCTACGTTTAGTCCTAGTGAAAATCTGGGTAGCAATAGTGGATCCAATGGATTTCCGCAGATAGCTGTGTCAGGGAGTAACGTATTTATAGTATGGCATGATGCTGCCCGTGGCATATTTTTCGCAAGAAGTACTGATAATGGAGCGACCTTCGGGAGTCCAGTCATTCTCTACGGGGTAAAAAATGAGGGCATTGGCAGTAAGGTATTCAGTCCTCGCATAACTGCGGGACCTACAAGTGATAATGTATATGTTACATGGTATAGTGGGGATATTGTGCAACACGCTAGAGTAAAAGCACTGATAAGTGACATACAGTACATTAGGAGTACTGATATAGGAGCTACCTTCGGCGACATTGTAAATTTAAGTAATTATTCGGGATGGTCAATAAATCCACAAATTGCTGTTTCACAGAATAATAGCGTGTATGTAGTATGGACTAATAATTTTCAGGAAAAGTATGGACAGGTATTCTTAACAAGGAGTACTGATAAAGGAGCTACCTTCGGCGACATTGTAAATTTAAGTAATTATTCGGGATGGTCAATAAATCCACAAATTGCTGTTACTCAGAATAATAACGTGTATGTAGTATGGACTAACAACGCCACTGGAAATGAGGAGATATTTTTCAAAGGAGGTATAGACAATAATAATAATAAATGTACATCAAATGCTACGAACAGATCAGAAAATTTAGAAAATGCCAAGATGGTTTATGATATGAAGTCTCTCAAACCTAAAAATATTGCTATTGTAGAGGCAACATTTACTGATGCCGCATATGATAAGTCGTTTTACATGTTTTATGAGATTTACTATCCTTACATTAGAAACACTGATAGACCTTCAAATATCACAAAGTATACAGATCTATTATATAGCAAGCTTATTGAGAACCCTAAAAATTGGTCGGGAACTGAACAGATCGTACGCCACTTGAAATGGTTAACACCCAAATCAACCATAGATGTGTTGGGTGATGAAGATGTTCACAATGGTTCTTCCTTGTTCAGTGCGAATGGAACAAACCTGTATGATGTTATAATGCTTCAACATCAAGAATATGTAAGTCAGCAAGAGTATGATAATTTGAAAAAATTCGTGGCCAATGGGGGCATACTTATGCTTCTGGATGGAAATGTGTTCCTCGCCGAAGTAGCATATGATGAGAACACTAATACAATTAGATTAGTTGAAGGTCATGACTTTGCATTTAATGGAAAAACTGCATCCAAGGGTGTCTCAGAAAGGTGGAAAAATGAGACTTCGGATTGGGTTGGCAGTAATTACGCATGCTGCTTTAGTTATGAATTCATATTTCATAACGATCCATTTGGAATTACCCATGTTGAAGAACAGGCTGTTACAAATCCTAAAGCAAAAATTTTACTTGATTATAATGCAACAATAAATAAACCTGACCCGGGACGATATGTTATTGCAACATATGAGCTAGAATACAAAAAAGGGAAAGTGATAACCCTTGGACTGTACACGGTAAATAAATTATTCGAAAATGAAAGATTTCTGAGGTTCTTTGATAGTTTGTTATTTCAATATGCGCTAGGAGATTGAGAGGAAATAATGAGGGAATTCCCAATTAGGTTTTAAAAACTGGATTTGGATTTCTCCTGGATTTTAATATGAAATATACTTATTAGCCTCTAATGTTTTTAACCTCAGTGAAATTGCTTCGTATGAAGATTTTTTCCTTATCCCCTATGTTTATGGCGCTAATTCTCATCATGTTTTTGTGTGGATTCATTATCACGGCCTATTCAATAAACGCGTCCACAGCATCATCAGAGCCATCCGAGCCCTTCTGGACAAATGGCAGCAAAATGCCTACTCCCAGGTCAGAATTTGGCATTGCCGTTTTGGGAGACAAGATTTACACGGCAGGAGGTGAGAGTTTGAAGATAAAAAAAACCAACGTTGTAGAAGTTTATAATTTGAAATCCAACAAGTGGAGTACAGCAGCACCCCTACCAATCCCGCTGAATCATGTAGGAATGGCCTCATATAATGGTAAACTGTACGCGGTTGGTGGCACTCATCAATATGGCTATTCTGACAAGTTATTCATATACGACCCATCATTAGATAAATGGCACGAAGGTAAATCCATGTCATCTGCTAGGACGGCATTAACTGTTGACTTTATTGATGGCAAATTATATGCAGTTGGAGGGGTGGACGACGTTCATAATGTGGTAAACACAAATCTGGTATACGATGCAAAGAATGATAGTTGGACAGAAAAAGCGCCCATGCCTACTGCAAGACATCATTTGACATCCTCGGTAGTTGATGGAAAGTTATATGTCATAGGCGGACGGCTTCTGGGAGATGGAATTCCTCGTCCCATTAATGAAGGCCTGTCAAATTTTAATGATAACGAAATGTATGATCCCGTAAAAGATAAATGGACCATACTAGAACAAATGCCCACCAAAAGAAGTGGATTGGCATCTGCATCCATTGGAAACTACATCTATGTTTTTGGAGGACAAAAGGTTAATGGAACATTTGAAAATAACGAGAAATTTGATACGAAAAAAAACATTTGGACTAAGGAACCACCATTACCAACGCCTCGTCTTGGTTTAAAGGCTGTAGCTGTTGACAATACTATATATGTTATTGGAGGCAAAACATGGTACGAGAATGGTGGCGAAGTCGAAATATTTCATTTACCAAAAGGGTAACAATTATATTTATTTTGAATATAATTACAAACAGCAATTTTATACAAAATGAGTGACTGTTACTCGAAAAGTTAGTCAAATTTTCTGGTTTTACAGATAGACACATACGATAAATTAAAGATACAACGCTGAATATACGAAAGTAAGATGACCTATTTCAATTGCACTGGCTAACCAAAAAGTTAAATTCAATATCTTTTGACTATAAAAATATACCATCGCATGTACATTTAAGCCAACGTTGTGGCAAATGAATAGTTCTCTTGGATTGTAACCAACCACCAGTTCGTATCAATTTATTACCGATATAATTATCGCAGATGGCATCAATTAATCAACAATAACACTATCCGATGGTAAACTAATTTGGTTATTATACTTTAATGGCTATTATGATTTCACAGGAACTATTTTGAAAATCTTTCCCTCACCGTATGAGACCACATATAGGTAACCATCAGGTCCAACTTCCATGTCAGTAACTGACTTGAAATCCTCTCCAAAAAGAATGTTATGAAGCTCCTCTCTTTCTGAAGAATGTGCGATTTGATCTTTGAGGGACCCATTAAGTACCAATTTAGTTCTATCTCTACTCAGATCGAAATGATATAAATTTCCATGGTTGTAATCCGCTACAAACATATCGTTTTCATATTTTTTACCCAATTTATCGGTGTCAAGAAACTTGAGTGCAGTAACGCCTACTGTCATGTTCCAGATAAATTCTGGATCACTGTATTTTCCCCTACTTTGAAAGTCTACTAAATCTTCTTGAGCAGCACCTGTGGAATGAAAGAGCCGGTTTTTTTGCGTTTCGAAGTATCCACGGTATGGAGGGATAAGACCTTGAGGAAGTAACAATGTATAATTTGAAATCGGCCATATACCCTGGATCTTCATCCAGCCACTGTTAAACCCTGGCCCCACTAGGTTAATCTCATCAGCAAATGCTGGACCATTTTCGGTATCCCACAGTTTTCCGCTTATAGGATCAAAATCAATTCCAAAGCTATTACGTATTCCGTATGCATAGTATTTGTTTAAAACATCATCTCCATCGAAGATGCCATCTTTTCCATCTTCTTTTACCGCTAAACCATCTTGAGTAACTCTGAGTATACCACCTCTTCCACCGGGTTTCTGTCCATTCTCCGCATTAGCGGTTTGAGAATTTAAAATGGTATCTTCAGTACCGTTATCACAACTATGATAACTACAGCTATGACCATCACCAGTGGTCAGGTAGACATTTCTGTCAGGACCTATGATAACAGCGCCTCCTAAATGGTCAGATCCAGGAGTGGCTGGCAAATCTAGCAGCAGCTTAGGATTGACTAATTTATCTTCGTCGAGCTCATACCTGTACAACCTGTTACCTTTGGGATCAGTACCTTCTTTGCAATAGTTTACTAAAGGACAATCATCATTGCCATCTTTTCCTGAGGATTCGGTAAAGTACAAGAAAACGTATCTTGTACCACTCATACTCGGTAGACCTTTTTTTTCTCTGTCGTGATCCTCCACATTCTGACTATAGGATGGTGCTATAGCAATTCCAAGCATACCTCTTTCCTTTTCATTGGCAACTTCAACATCCAGCATTGGTGGTTCCAAAATATTTCCATTTACGATTCTCTTTACAATACCACTTTTTTTCTCCAAGACAAGAAAATCGTCCGGACCCAAGAATGCCATACTGGTAGGATGTTTAAGCCCTTGCACTACTAATTCTGCCTTCAGATTTTTATCATTTATATGTGGTTTTTCTTCAACATCTGTTTCATTAGATTCTACAGATGATATCGCATACGCAAAATATTGGTAACTACAAAATGTTCCAAAGCAAAATGCTAAAACTAGGGGAATGATCAGTAGGGAAATTAATGATGGCCAAGACGCTAATGCATATGCTGAATGCATAGTAATTAGAATCCCATTTATGGATAAAATTAAGTTTACTCTTAATAGTCGATTTACCGAAAAAAGCAGAGTAAAACATTAGTTAAGTGATCATTGTGCAGGTGAAACAAAATAGATAATTTGTTTAGTCAAGTACTTACTTCTGTTGATTTTAGTTGCCATATTATAAATAACCAATTTATAATTCATTTTTTGTTCAGATAAAGCTATTGAATGCCTCGATCCAGTCAAATTGCTGAATTCCCTTATAATTGTGGAATTGATAGTCAATTTATATAAACAAAAGATAGACATGTATCTTTGATTGAGTCTAACAGTGCAGAGAGAGGTCATCATATCATTAGTCTCTGCTACTTTGTTCACGGGTATACCTGTGTACTATGTGCTTTCGTATTTATTGATACCGATGAAATTCACTTTACCAATTTGTATTACTATGGCTTCGCTTTCTTTTGGATTGACAAGGTATTATACTACACAGTACGAGAAAAATATTGGCGCTCAATCTGAAACCGATGATTTGGGAGGCATTTCTGGTAATCCTTCAGTTGAAAATGAAAAGAATATTCATGGAAGCATTTCAAACATCACATTTGTAATAGTTTATTCCATTTTACTTGTAGTCTGTTCTTTTTCGATACCGACATTAGATGTTGTATACACGAGTTGGAATTTACTTGATATAACAAACATAATTGAATTGGCCGCTGGCATTATGCTTTGTTTCTTTATGCCAGGATACGCCGTGATAAGCCTTGTAATTAAGAATTATAGAACGAATCCTCTCCTAAAAATTTTGTTAGGATATCTCTGCAGTATGTTGATCACTGGTTTAACAGTATACTTTTTGGCAATATACTTTGATAGTAACATAGACCAACTTAAATTTCTGCTTATTTCAGTATACCTTGCAATACTTGTAGCATTTGTAGTTTACTATCGAATTTATAGAATCATTTTTTCTTCTGATTCCAATATTCATAGACTGTGCCATCAAGTCGTTTCTAATATAGGTAACACTCAGGCGATACTAAGAGCAAACCTGTCAGAGTTTGTTGTCTTTACGAGCCTTTTTGCCTTACTAATTATTTCAACATATTATCTATATGGCGGAGTAACAATAGGAGATCAGTGGTATCATCAGAATCGAGCAATTTATTTCATGTACGGTAATTTTAAAGAATTGGTAATCACTAATGGAGACCAAACGTATACACCACTACTATCATCTTTGCTTGCTGGTCTAACCTCTATTTCTGGTGTTCCACTAGTAAATGCTTATGCTTCTATTGCGTTTTTGAATATGACAGCTGTCATTGCCTTTTATTATTTCTGTCGAACATGGTTTCCCTCAAGTAAAAAGAGAGCTGCCTTGTTTGCTTCATCACTTTTTGTAATTGCATCAGGATTTGGTTGGATGTATATACTTCACCTGGCAGGGACAAATCCGGTTGATTCGCAGATTAACTCCATATCCTATTTTGTAGAGGAAAAAATAAGGGTGAGTGACATAAGGCTCTCTGCCAACTTCATGATTGCAGCGTTCCCTGACT